>Ga0209373_10001585_pt1 | contig 25901 bp, 21 predicted proteins | sample Higcelweek5metaG_FD_187173 | JGI IMG/M metagenome (GOLD analysis project Ga0209373, IMG submission 187173) | Freshwater pond sediment microbial communities from the University of Edinburgh, under environmental carbon perturbations - High... | ecosystem: Environmental > Aquatic > Freshwater >... | reverse complement strand
TTAGAAAGGCCATCTCTAAGAGGGCCAAACAGTTGTCAATGGAGTATTCCTGGCAGCTGTGTGCAGTAAAAACCTTCGGATTTCTGAAGCAGACGCTTCAGAAGGTGAAAGTAGCCACACCGTTACCAAGGGCCGGATGATATGTTCGAACTGTGGCGTCGCGAGTACAAGATATCAATTTAAAGCCTTTTTACCGCAAGGATGGGACGCCATGGGAATAGTGGTTGGGATAGACGCCTCCAGAAACAGGTCGGGAGGCGCTAAGGCCCACATAATCGGGATTTTAAGTAGTGCAGATCCTACCGTGAGCGGCGTGGACAAGGTGCACCTTTGGTCGTACCGGGGGCTCTTGGATGCCATTCCGGACGCACCGTGGCTCGTGAAACACAGTCCGCCTGAACTGGAGCGGTCACTAGTACATCAAGTGGCGTGGCAATATCGCTTGCTTCCCGGAGAGATGCACAGGCAAGGATGCGACATCCTTTTGAATACATCTGCGGGTACCGTCTGTCCCTTTGCACCTGCCGTGACGATGAGCCGCGATATGCTGTCATACGATTCTAAAGAAATTAGCCGCTTCGGTTTATCCTGTATGAGTCTCAGGCTTTTGCTATTGAGATACATCCAATCGAGGAGTCTGAAGAAGGCACAGGGGGTAATATTCCTCACCGAGTTTGCTGCCGATGTAATACAGAAATCCACTGGTCGGCTTGAAAACGTCACCATTGTGCCACATGGCATCGGGGAAAATTTCAGGAGAGATTCAGCGTTAGGGGTTTGGGATGGCAGGCAGGCGGAGCAGATTCGCTGTGTCTACGTATCTAACGCACTTCTGTACAAACATCAGTGGCATGTCATTCGGGCCATTGCTAAGCTACGAGCCAATGGGTACAGGCTGTCACTACTTCTGGTTGGTGGTGGCGAAGGAAAGGCACAGGAGTTGTTGCTGAGAGAGATGGCACTTGCTGATCCAAAGGGGGAGTTCGTGCAGCAACTCGACTTTGTGGAACACAACAAAATCCCTGATCTGATCGGTGAATCGGATATATTCATTTTTGCCTCAAGTTGTGAGAATATGCCGAACACACTGGTAGAAGGGATGGCAGGAGGGCTCCCTATTGCCTCTTCCGACCGTGGCCCGATGCCCGAGGTACTCAAGGATGGGGGGGTGTATTTTGACCCCGAGAACTCCGAATCGATTGCGGTGGCCGTTGAAAGGATCATCACCGATGGCCCCCTTAGAAAGGCCATCTCTAAGAGGGCCAAACAGTTGTCAATGGAGTATTCCTGGCAGCTGTGTGCAGTAAAAACCTTCGGATTTCTGAAGCAGACGCTTCAGATGGCTAAAGTACAGCACCACTAGGAGCTAGATGGTATGGATATCCGCCAGTATCAAGTTTGCAATAACTGCATAATGGACACGTCCGACTCCCTTATCAGTTTTGATGAACGCGGTTTTTGTGACTACTGTAAAAACTTCTACGCCAACATCCTTCCCAACTGGCATACTGATGAAAGAGGAGAAGAAAAAATTTTAAAGTTGGCTGAGAAGATCCGTAAGGAGGGGAAAGGAAAAGATTTTGACTGCATTCTTGGACTCTCTGGCGGGCTTGACAGCTCCTATGCTGCTTATATTATTAAGGAGAAATTAGGCCTTAGGCCACTATTATTCCACGTCGATGCCGGCTGGAACACGGACCAGGCAGTGGGGAATATTGAGAAGCTGGTGGACGGCTTGGGTCTCGACCTCTACACTGAGGTAATCAATTGGGAGGAGATCAGGGATTTTCAAGTCGCTATGCTGAGATCCCAAATTCCGCATCAGGACATGCCTCAAGACACCGCTTTTTTCTCTACTTTGTACAAATTTGCTAGACAGAACCGGATCAAGTACGTGGTGACCGGGGGTAACTACTCCAATGAGTGCGTGAGAGAGCCCGAGGAGTGGGGAGCGAGTTTTGGCATTGACAAGACACTCATCCTTGACATCCACAAGAAGTTCGGGACCATCCCGCTCAAAACTTTTCCGATCATCGACGTCATCACCTCGAAGATTTACTACAAGCACTTCTTGGGGATGCAGGTAATCAAGCCGCTTGACATGATCCCGTACAAAAAGATTGAGGCCGAGGAGACCCTTAAAAAGTGCTTTGGGTGGGAGAAGTTTCAGCACAAACACCACGAGTCGCGCTTCACCAGATTCTTAGAGGACTACTGGCTTCCACGTAAGTTCGGTTTTGACAGGCGGCGTGCTCATTTCTCTAGCCTCATCCTCACCGGGCAGATGAATAGGAAGGCTGCGTTAGAAAGGATATCGAAGCCGGAGCTTGATGAGCACGTTCTTAAGTGTGAGTTTGAGTTTGTGGCGCACAAACTCGGACTCACCGTGGACGAGATGATGGAGATATTCAAAGGGAAAAATATGAAACGTACTGATTATATGAACAAACACCTTTTTTTAAAATTTGCGTCGAAAGTGATGGCTTGCCTCGGAATGGAGAATCGACTCTACAAATGATCACTATCATCGACTATGGTTTGGGGAATGTCTTGGCCTTTGTGAACGTCTACCGTCGTTGCAACATCCCGGTTTCGGTGGCGAAGTCTGTGGACGATCTTGCGGGAGCAACGAAGCTTATCCTGCCTGGCGTGGGGGCCTTCGACCACGCCATGGAGTGCTTGAAGCACTCAGGGATGCGTTCAGCTCTTGAGGAGCTTGTGATCGGGAAAGGAATGCTGCTTCTCGGGATTTGTGTCGGGATGCAGATGTTGGCAATATCGAGCGACGAGGGAAAACTTCCGGGACTTGGCTGGATCGACGGTAAGGTGAAGCGGCTTGAGGCTTCCTCTCTGCCGAGTGGAACACATCTCCCCCATATGGGGTGGAATGACGTGACGTCAGCCACTCCCGGCGGTCTCTTCAAAGGAATGGATAATAACGCACGATTTTACTTCCTGCACTCTTATTATTTTAATTGTCACGACCATGCCGATGTCTTGGCTACATCTGAGTATGGCAAAAGTTTTTGTTGTGCCGTCCGACATAAGAACGTTTACGGTGTGCAGTTCCACCCGGAGAAGAGCCATCAATTCGGTACTCAGCTTCTAAAAAACTACTGGGAATTATAGAACATGCTACGACCAAGAATAATCCCCTGTCTTCTTGTGAGAAACAAGGGGCTGGAAAAAACCGTAAAGTTCGGGCCAGGCAAGTACATCGGGGATCCGATCAATACCGTGAAGATCTTTAACGAGAAGGAAGTAGACGAGTTGATTGTACTCGACATAGACGCTACCGCCAAGGGAGTGGAGCCGGACTTCGGGATGATCCAGAAGCTTGCTGCCGAGTGTCGTATGCCGCTTTGCTACGGTGGAGGGGTGAAGACAGTGGAACAGGTCAAGACAATCATAGGCTTGGGCGTCGAGAAGGTTGCGCTTTCCTCGGCGCTTCTTGATGACCCTACTCTGGCGACACGCATAGTGGAGGAGGTTGGGAGTCAGAGCGTAGTCGCTGTCCTGGATGTAAAGAAGAAAATGTTTGGTGCCCGCTACGAAGTTTTCACACACAATGCCAAGAACGCGACCGGCAGGGACCCTGTAGAATTCGCTGTGGCACTCGAAAAACGTGGTGTCGGTGAGATAGTCATCAACTCCATCGACAACGATGGCGAGATGAAGGGGTATGACATCGTGCTAGCCAAGAAGATTAGAGAAGTGACCACACTTCCGCTGACTATCCTGGGAGGTGCAGGAACGCTGAAGGACATCAACGCCTTGATCCAGAACTTTGGCATTGTCGGTGCTGCAGCTGGGAGCCTTTTCGTATTCAAGGGGGTTTACAAGGCGGTGCTCATCAATTATCCGGCCCCAGCGGAAAAAGAAGATCTGATACGGGACAACTACCGTTAGACGAGAATTAACTGGAGTTGCACATGTTCAATGGTAAAATCCTTTTGATAACCGGTGGCACCGGCTCTTTCGGCAATGCTGTTTTACGAAGGTTTCTTCATACAGACATCAAGGAGATCCGAGTTTTTAGCCGCGACGAAAAGAAGCAGGAAGATATGCGGATCAACTTGGACAACAGCAAGGTGAAGTTCTACATTGGTGATGTAAGGAATTACGACAGCATCCTCTCTGCCTTGCACGGAGTCGACTTCATCTTCCATGCAGCTGCTTTGAAGCAAGTTCCTTCCTGTGAATTCTATCCGATGGAAGCGGTGAGGACCAATGTGTTAGGTACGGATAATGTTTTAAATGCTGCTCTTGTCAAGCAGGTTAAAAAGGTTATCTGCCTGAGCACTGATAAGGCAGTCTATCCAATCAACGCCATGGGTATTTCAAAAGCGATGATGGAGAAAATGATGGTTGCCAAGGCACGTATGACGGATGAGTGCGAGACTGTTTTTACAGGTACGCGCTATGGAAATGTCATGGCTTCCCGTGGCTCTGTTATTCCATTATTTGTAAAACAAATACAAGAAGGAAAGCCGCTCACCATAACAGATCCTAGTATGACTCGATTTCTTATGTCGCTGGACGATGCAGTTGACCTTGTACTCTACGCCTTCACCAATGCGCGACAGGGAGACATTTTCGTACAGAAAGCACCCGCGTCAACGATTCTTGATCTAGCCATCGCTATAAAGGAGCTATTCAATGCGGGGAATGATATCCGGGTCATCGGTACCCGCCACGGGGAGAAGCTCTACGAGACGCTGCTTACCCGTGAAGAATTGGTCAAAGCACAGGATCTTGGCGGGTACTACCGGATTATTCCCGACGATCGTGACCTGAACTACGGCAAGTATTTCACCGAGGGACAGGAACAAATTTCTCTTCTCGATGACTATAACTCGCATAATACGCAGAGACTCACCGTGCCGGAGATAAAGGAGAAGCTGTTGCAGCTGGAGTTCATGAGACAGGAACTGAGCGGAGGTGTGGGATGCGCATATTGATCCTTGGGGGGGACGGTATGCTGGGGCACCAGCTTTTGAAACAGTATGCACTGCGGCACGAGGTAAAGGTGACCCTACGCCAAGACCTCCCCACCTACATGCAAAGTGGACTCTTTAGTAGGCAAAATTCCTATGATGGCATTGATGTAAGGTCTCTTGAGAGGCTGATTGAGGTTTTTGCAGAATTCCGCCCGAATGCAGTTATCAATGCGGTGGGAATTGTGAAGCAACGGCCAGATGCTAAGGAGAGTATCCCAAGTCTTGAGATCAATGCGCTTCTGCCACATCGTCTTGCCATCCTTTGTAAAGGGGTCGGCGCGCGATTGGTGCACCTGAGTACGGACTGTGTGTTTTCTGGTAAGAAGGGAAACTATTTGGAGAGCGATCCCTCCGATGCTGTAGACCTCTATGGAAAGAGCAAGTTTCTAGGCGAGGTGCATGAACCGAATTGTCTTACCCTACGCACTTCCATTATTGGTCGTGAACTTTCGCGCCGCACGAGCCTCTTGGAATGGTTTCTGGCTCAACAGGGGACGGTGAAGGGGTTCACCAATGTGATTTATGCTGGATTAACCACCATTGAATTAGCGAGAATTATTGAAAGAATTCTGCTTGATTTTCCAGAAGCGCATGGTGTCTACCAGGTATCTAGTACCCCTATCAACAAGTATGAACTGTTACTTCTGTTTAGAGAAAAATTGGAGCACAAGGTAGAGATTGTGGCAGATGGCACCTTGCTTTGTGATAGGAGTCTTGATTCCTCGCGTTTCCGCAACGAGTTCGTTTATACGCCCCCCTCTTGGTCCGCTATGATTGAGGAGCTACGTAAATGAGCTTGAAGGTCATGACCATTGTTGGCACTCGACCGGAGATCATCAAGCTCAGTCGGGTGATTGCTCAAATTGATCTCCACCTAGACCATGTCTTGGTACATTCTGGCCAGAACTACGACTATGAGTTGAACGAAATCTTCTTCCAGGAGTTGGGAATAAGAAAGCCCGACTACTTCCTCAATGCGGTGGGACAGAGCGTAGCTCATACCATCAGCAACGTGATAGCGAAGGGCGACGACGTGTTTGAGAAGGAGCTGCCGGACGCACTGCTTCTTTTGGGGGACACAAACAGCTGCCTCGCCGCTATACCTGCCAAGCGCAGGAAGATTCCAATCTTTCATATGGAGGCGGGTAACCGCTGCTTTGACCTGCGTGTCCCGGAGGAAATCAACCGGAAGATCGTTGATCACCTTAGCGACATCAACATGACCTACACTGAGCACGCAAGACGCTACCTGCTGGCTGAGGGGCTTCGCCCGGAGGTGGTGTTTAAGACCGGCTCGCCGATGAAAGAAGTCTTGGCGCACTACCGTGAGAGGATCGACACCTCCGACGTAATGGAAAGGCTTGGGGTCTTAAAGGGGGAGTTTTTCCTGGTTAGTGCGCATCGAGAGGAGAACGTGGACTGCGAAATTAACTTCGCGAACCTCCTTGCATCACTTTCAGCCATCGCAGTTACGTACGACCGTCCAGTAATAGTCTCTACACATCCGCGCACTCGGAAGAAACTTGAGGAGATGGGAACCGAAGGACTCAGCCAGCGTATCAGGTTTATGAAGCCGCTCGGCTTTCTCGACTACGTCAATCTTCAGATGAACGCCGCCTGCGTCGTGTCAGACTCCGGCACTATTACCGAGGAGTCCTCTATTCTCGGCTTCCCTGCTGTCACCATACGTCAGGCGCATGAACGCCCTGAAGGGATGGACGAAGGCGTCCTGATTATGTGCGGACTGGAAGCTGAAAGTGTTCTCAAGTCGATTGAGGTGGTCATGGCCCAGCATGGCAAACTTGCCAGCCATTTTAGAACAGTTGGTGACTATGACACGGAGAACGTCTCTGCAAAGGTACTGCGCATCATCCTGAGTTACACCGATTACGTGAACCGGACCGTCTGGAAGAAGAGTCCTTGAATGCACATACTTGTCGTCACCCAGTATTTCTGGCCGGAGAACTTCCGCATCAACGACTTGACACTTGGACTTCTGGAACGCGGTCACCAAGTGACGGTGTTGACCGGCGCTCCAAACTACCCTGGAGGTTCTTTTTTCAAGGGATACGGCGTTTTTAACAAGGAGGAATATTACCAGGGGGTTAGGGTCATCAGGGTGCCACTTGTGCCACGTGGAGGAGGGGGGGGGCTTATGCTCGCTCTTAACTATCTCTCCTTCGCTTTTACCGCGAGCGTTATTGGCCCCCTGCTTTGTCGTGAAAATTACGACATCATTCTTGTTTTTCAGATGTCTCCAGTGATCCAAGGGCTACCAGCTCTTCTTTTGAAGAAAATCCATGGAATTCCTATCTTCTTTTGGGTGCAAGACCTCTGGCCGGAGAGTCTCTCCGCTACAGGCGCGGTGAATTCTAAAGTGGTGCTTTCGTTCGTCTCCCACATAGTTAAATTCATCTACCATCACTGTGATCGTGTACTCATTCAGGCAGAGTCGTTCCGGAAACCTGTCGAAGCACAAGGGGGAGAACCGGACAGAATCTTCTTCTACCCCAACTTTGCAGAGGATTTGTTCACTACGCCACTCCAGTACGTTGGGAATTTTCCTGTGCTGCCGAAAGGCTTCAAGGTGATGTTTGCGGGAAATATAGGCGTTGCCCAGGATTTTGAAACCATCATCAGTGCCGCTGAAATACTTAAAGCTATCAACACAATTCAGTGGATTATCGTGGGAGACGGCCGTATGCGAGGCTGGTGTGAGGCTGAGGTGAAGAAACGCGGGTTGGAGGAGGTCTTCCACTTTATGGGACGATTTCCCCTTGAGATGATGCCCGTCTTCTTTTCGGCTGCCGATGCTCTGCTGGTAACGCTCAGAAAGGAGCCAATCTTCGCACTGACTATCCCGTCAAAGATTCAGTCTTACCTCGCCTGTGGCAAGCCGGTGGTGGCTGCCCTTGATGGCGAGGGAGCGAGTATCATTGAAAATGCCGGTGCCGGTTATACCTGTCCAGCCGGAGCACCGGATGCCCTCGCGGCAGCAATTCTGAGCATGTACCAGATCACGGCATTTGAACGTGCGGAAATGGGAGAGAGAGGATGCTCCTTCTATCGTAAGCACTTTGACCGCAACATGCTGATTGACCGTCTCGACGGGTGGATGAGAGAATTTGTGGAAAGACGAACAACTTAGCGGGGGATAGATGAAAGGTCTGGTTCTTGTAACCGGAGCAAGTGGTTTTGTGGGGCATCTCCTCTGCAAGCGGCTATTGGCTACGGGACATGCGCTGCATGGTACGTTGCTTCCTACAGAATCTCCTGCTGCCCTAATGGCCGGGGTAGAGCCGATTGTGGTGCAACCATTGGGACCAAATGCAGAGTGGCATAATGCTCTTGAAGGTGTTGACACCATCATTCACTTGGCCGCCCGTGTCCATATCATGCAAGAAACAGCCTCGGACCCGCTGCTTGAATTTTGCAAGGTGAATCTTTATGGTACCGAACGCTTGGCTCGCCAAGCTGCCCAATCTGGTGTAAAGCGATTTATTTTTTTGAGCACGATTGGGGTTAACGGCAATAATTCTAATAATAAACCTTACACTGAAGGAGATATTCCTCATCCCCATAATCCTTATTCTGTTTCTAAATTTCAAGCTGAACTTGTCTTGCAGCAGGTATCTAAAGAAACAGGCATGGAAGTTGTTATAATTCGTGCACCACTTGTTTATGGGCCTGGCAATCCTGGTAACTTTCTATCGCTTCTCCGCATAGTATCAAAAGGCATTCCCCTCCCTCTTGCTTCTATCCAAAACAAAAGAAGTCTTATCTATGTCGCTAATCTTGTAGATGCCTTGGCAACCTGTGCTACTCATCCTAAATCTGCCGGGCAGACCTTTCTTGTGAGTGATGGCGAGGATGTATCTACGCCGGATCTGATCCAGCGTACGGCTGCAGCTTTTGACGTTCCAGTGCGACTTTTTCCGGTACCTGTTTCTCTCATGAGGTATGTTGGAAAATTGGCGGGTAAGGGTGAATCAGTAAATCGGTTGACAGGGTCATTGACGGTTGATAGTGCGAAGATTAGGCATGAGCTGGGCTGGAAGCCACCGTTTACCATGGAAGAGGGGTTGCGGGAGACGGCGAGATGGTTCAAGGAAAATAGGAAGCAATTTTTGGGGTAAATCTACTGCGGCTTTGGCTGGAACCTTTCTGTGTACTCTGCGACTCTGCGAGAAGCCGGTTTATGGGCATACCTCAGACTGGACAGGCTGTATTAGTAACGGGCAGCGCCCGTATGGAAACCTTTCGCCAATCAGGAGAATCTCTGGCAGGTCGCTATTTCCAATTTAGGCTGCACCCAATACCGTTAGCAAGTATATTGATGTATTGGAAGCTTTGTATATCATCTTTCTGGTGCGCCCGTACCATCGCAATGTTGTATGGGCTATTTTGCGGAAGCCCAAGGCCTATTTTTTTGATAAAGTCTTTATGTGCGAGGCGATGAAGGGATCAAGTGGGTGAATGCCTGCGCAACTATGCTGCTGAAACATGCCCACTTTGAGCAGGATCGGTTGGGGAAAGAGACGAATCTGTACTACCTGAGGACGAAAGGTGGAGCAGAGGTAGATTATGTTCTGACAGAAACAGGTAACCCAACCCATTTGATCGAATGCAAGCATGCTGATAGCCGTCCTGCATATGCTCTTCTCAGGTTTGCTGGGCAGTTTCCAGAAGCGTTTGCAGTTCAACTGGTGCGTGAACTGCGGTCTGAAGAATATCGCAAGCCCGTTTCAATTCTGCGGGGGGTGGATTGGCTGGTAGGTTTGGCAGCGTAATTGAAAGCTTTATCTCACGTGGAGACACGGGGTAACGCAGAGCTAGCCAAAACATATCAATGATAATTCTGGAATGATACGATGCTGGAAATTGTAGTATCGGCTATTCTATGGAAAAGAGCCTTTCTATGAAAATTCACCTCTGTATGTTGATACTTGTCTCTCTACTGCTTGGCAGTCTCGGCGCCTGGTTTATCTCCCGCTATGCCTTCCGGTTCGGCCTGATCGACCTTCCCAATGGCCGCAGTTCCCATAGCCTGCCTACCCCGAGGGGCGGCGGTATTGGCATGCTGGCGGCTCTGCTGGTTTCGTCACTCGTACTGAAGCTGCCGTTGCCGTTTTGGCTGCCGTCTGCGCTGCTGGCGGTCATCTCCTTTTTTGATGACAGGTTGGGACTTACCCCCAAAACCCGTTTTATCTTCCAGTTTGTTGCAGCTATGGCCGCTGTGGCGCCATTTTTCTCTGCATTCCCAGGGGCTGGCGGCGAAGGTCTATACGTTGCTTTTGTGGTGCTGGCGAGTTGCATTTACCTTGCGGGAACTGCCAATTTTTATAACTTTATGGATGGCATCAATGGGATAGCAGGGATAACCGGCGCTGTCGGTTTTTGCCTGCTGGGCATCTTTATTCAGCGATATGTCGGCAACTCGCAGCTTGGCATTTTGGCATTCTGCCTGAGCGCCTCCTGTATCGGCTTTCTGCCTTTCAATATGCCCAGGGCCAGGGTGTTTATGGGGGATGTGGGCAGTGTTTTGCTGGGTTTCATGTTTGCGGTGTTTGTGGTGACACTTTCACGTGATGTCACAGATTTTCTCGTACTGGCCGGTTTTCTCTCGACATTCTATGCTGATGGTCTGACAACGCTCTATCTGCGCAAACGGGACGGCGAACGCCTTTCTCAAGCCCATCGCCGCCATCTCTACCAGTTGCTGGCAAACCAGAAACGGATACCGCATTGGCAAGTAGCTGTCTGGTATGGTACGGTACAAAGCCTTATTGGGCTGTTATTGTTTGTTCTCAGGCCACGTGGTGTGTGGACTGTTGCAGCCGTTGAATTAATTCTTTTGGCACTCTGGTGTCTGGTGATGCAAAAGGTTAGACGTGTTGTTGAAGGCAAGCCGGTTTCCGGGATGCAAGGTGTCGTGTAACAACGTGCATTTTTTCAATCGGCGATACGATTTTCGAACAGGTGTCCGCTCCGACAATACGCCCGGCCTTGAACTGTCGCATGCAGATTTCAATGGGTAGAACCTGGTTTCCAGGTTCCCTGTTCCTTCGCAGTATCTGTGCAGCATACAGGAGTTTTGAACCGTTCATGTCACCATTATCCATTTTCCCCTCATACCGCAGAATGCTGGTTTTTGCAGTGGATCTGGTGCTGATCGTGGTAGCCTATCTGCTCGCATTTTTGCTCCGTTTTGATCTGAGCATTCCCCCAGAGGAATTGCCAATGGTGAAGCTGGGACTGGTGGTGGTGCTGGTGGTAAAACCGCTGGTATTTATCTCTTTTGGAACCTATCAGCATATCTGGCGTTATGCATCACTGCAGGATGCCCTTGAGATTGTCAAGACAGTCACCATTTCCTCTGTTTTATCCACATTTTTTATTCTCTATCTCACGCATTTTAATGTTTATCACCGCTCAATTTTTATTCTGGATGTTACCCTGTTATTCCTTTTTGTGGCCTCAAGCAGGCTCTGCTGGAGGGTGTATCGCGAACATTTTTTGTCACACAGGCATGGGGGGGGCAAACGAACCCTGATTGTAGGGGCCGGTGATGCAGGTAATCTGCTCTTGAAAGAGATCCGCAAGCAGGGTGGCTCTGGAGGGTATCGGGTAGTTGGCTTTTTGGACGACGATACTGGCAAGATTGGCCTGCGTCTTAGTGGCGTATCGGTCCTGGGGAACACCCGGCAGTTGACAGCCTGTATAAGGCGCCATGCTGTACAGGAGGTGATTATTGCTATACCGTCAGCACCGAAGAAGTTTGTACGAGAGTTGATGGCGTGTTGCAAAGAGTCGGATGTCAGTTTTAAGATTCTTCCCGGTATTGGCGACATTATTGATGGCACGGTCTCTGTATCCCAGCTAAAGCCTGTAGACATTGAGGATTTACTTGGACGAGATCAGGTTAATCTCGATCAGGTGGCTATTCAAAACTTCCTTAGCGGAAAACGGGTATTGGTTACCGGTGCGGCAGGCAGTATCGGCAGTGAGCTGTGTCGGCAGATTTGCAGCTATGCTCCGTCAAAACTTGTGCTTCTTGATTGCGCTGAAACCCCGCTCTACCATATAGAAAAAGAGCTGATAGCGAGGAACCCCGATCTGAGGATTGTTCCGATTATGGCCGATGTACGACAACGCGAACGGATTGCTGCCATCTTTGACAGCTTCCTGCCTCAGGTTGTTTTTCATGCGGCAGCTTACAAACATGTGCCAATGATGGAATACAACCCGATGGAGGCGATCAGTAATAATGTTGGCGGAACAGGTAATCTGGCTGATATCTCTGCTGACTGCGGGGTAGAAAACTTTGTGATGATCTCTACCGATAAGGCGGTTAACCCGACGAATGTAATGGGAGCCAGCAAGCGGGCCGCTGAATTATATATACAAGCGCTTGCGCAAAAATCTCGCACCCGTTTTGCCACGGTACGCTTTGGTAATGTCTTGGGCAGTAACGGCAGTGTGATTCCGCTTTTCAAGGAGCAGATTGCACGGGGAGGGCCGGTCACGGTTACGGATCCACGGGTAATTCGTTACTTCATGACTATTCCCGAGGCTTGTCAGTTGGTGTTGCAGGCCGGTACAATGGGTAAAGGGAGTGATATCTTTGTGCTGGATATGGGGGAGCCGGTGCGGATACTTGATCTGGCCGAAGAGTTGATCAGGCTTTCAGGCTTGACTCCCCATGAGGATATCGAAATTGTCTTTAGCGGTCTGCGTCCAGGAGAGAAGTTGTTTGAGGAGCTTCTTATTGAGGGAGAAGGTGTGCTGCCCACTAGTCATGAGAAGATTCATGTAGCGGCTGCGGTCAGGCATGATCCTGATTTAATCAGAGATCATGTTACCTTGCTGCTGCAATCGGTTTTAGCATCTGATGTTACTGCCTTGGTAAAACAGCTTAAAGCGATGGTGCCAGAATACACCCCCCGCTATCATTTTGATGGTGAACCTCCTTTCTTATTCAGACGTTTGAGGCCGGATGTCTGTTTGCAGACTGGTCCGATCAGCGCTAATCAGGTTAATGATTGAGTGTTACATTTATGCATACAAAGGAGCTGACTGATGCCCCCACTGTTCCGCTATCTGTTAAAAACAACATTGCTGGCGCTGGCGGTTACGGGAGTCTGCCATGGCTTGAGGCAGTCTGCCCTAGCTGAAGACAATAGTCCGTATCCGGCCTCCCTTGCCTTGCAGGGATTTAGCGGCATACTGAACACCCCCAGTGCCTTTGTGCTGCCGGAGGGGACCCTGCACCTGATGTATTCCGATCAGGTGGATACCAGATGGAGAAACATACCTGGTTTTTGGCAGGAAAACTACCATGTTGCAGTGGGCCTGTTTGATTTTGTCGAGATTAGCGGCAGGCTGACCAGTACTCCTTATTCCTTGAATTCAGGCGGTGTACGTGACATGTCAGCTAGTATTAAGTTGTCAACCGCCACCTTCACCCGGGATATCCCCTGGTTGCCTGCCCTGGCAGTGGGGGTCCAGGATGTAGGTGGGGGAGCCACTTATTTGCAAAGCCGCTATGCTGCAGCCTCAATGGATCTGTGGCGATTCAGGCTGTCGGCCGGGTATGGTTTTGGGCCGGACCGGATGAAGGGGGCCTTTGGCGGGGCAGAGCTGGTCCTGTTTGATTGGATGCGGTTGCTGGGGGAGTACGATACCCATGATACGAACGTCGGTGTCCGTCTGACCAGTCCACCATTACCACTGGTTCCGGTGTCATTGATGCTAACCGGCAAAACAACAGTTTCCGGCAATCATGCCGGAATGATTGATTTTGCAGCAGGGCTGAGTATTCCGTTGGATCTGAAGGAGTGGAGTCGACCGGATAAGGAACGGAAATCTGTATCACTGGCAGCAACTGCTGGAAGCAGTGTCTCACCCGTGCCGTCCGGGCAGACTGCCAATGTGGTTTTACCGGGAAAACCACAAACTTTGGCAACCGGGACGTCTGCAGCAGCACAGGCTGTGATTGATACAACTGATGCAGACGTATTACGTCGCCTGCGGCAACAGTTGGAGGTGGCCGGATTTATCAGGGTACAGATCGGTCAGAGAGGAACTGAAGAGCTGGTGGTGCAGTATGAGAATGTTCAGTACCTTTATAACGAGCTGGATGCCTTGGGGGTTGTGGCTGGGTTGGTGAGCCGGGTTGCTCCGGAACAGTATGATGGCATAACTCTGGTAATTTTGCGTAAAGGGATCGCTATGACAGAGTTGCGGGCACCGCGCCAGTTGCTGAAGGAGTTCCTTGATCCGGAAAATATGCAGGAACGACAATCGTTGCGGCAACTGCGAAAAGTAATGACAATACGTAACGATCCCAAAATTGATGACCTGAAGGTTGTTGAGGCTTCTGATAACTCTTTTATTCCACCGGTTCAGCTGACCTTGGCTCCTGCCTTGAAGACCCACGTGGGATCAGAGATTGGCGTGTTTGATTATCTACTTTCCCTGCGGCCGGAGGTGACGGTTAATCCCTGGCAGGGAGGCTTGTTGAATGCACGCTGGGATTTACCGGTGGCCTGGAGCAAAAACTATAACACCAATGAGCCGTTCAGCTTTCAACGCCAAAAACCGGAAATGGATCGTCTGCAGTTTACCCAGGCGTTTAAGCTGTTGCCTTCGCTTATGCTAAACATTGGCGGAGGCATGCTGGATCATAGCTGGTATGGCTCCTTGAATGAGTTGATCTGGCAGCCGGGGGACGGGCGACACCGGGTGCATATCGTGCAGAGCTGGGCTTCCGGTGAAAAGTCTGCGAAGGATAAGTCGCTGTACTTGGGTTCGTACCGCTATAATCTCCCGGAACTGGATCTGTCGCTGGAGGGAACCGGGGGACGTTACTGGAATCAGGATGAAGGATTTAGTGCCGAGTTGAAACGGTTCTTTGGTGATGTTGCAGTTTCAGTCTATTACAAGAACGTCAGCACGTTGGAAAACCGCCATATTCAGGCAGCCGGACTGCAGTTAAGCCTGCCGTTCACCACCCGTAAAAACATGAAACTGGGGCCGGTGACGGTTGGCGGGACTGATGAATGGAGTTATGCAGAGGAGTCCCAAATAGTGGCCAAGGGGCAAGCAAATTATACAAATCCCTACACTGTTGGCGCAACCTTGCAAAATTCAACATCGTTGGAACGAGGTTATGAAAATCGCGACAGGCTGTATGCCGCGTACATCAGCAGCCATCTGGAACGGATACGGAACGCCTGGCTACGTTTTAGTCCCCTGCGTCAAGAGTAAGAGTGTATGGATCTGTTTTATTACTTTTTTAAAAAAAACTTGTAGAAGTTGGAAAGTATGGTATTTAAATTCATATCTGAGAAAAAATATAACGTACGTTTATGCTTGCCATAGACGAATCAATCAAACAGGAGGAAAATCAATGAAAAATGTCAGAAAAATGCTGTTGGCAGCACTGGTAACCGTGGCATTTGGTATCATGGCTGGTTGCGGCAGTGATTCTTCATCGCCTGCAACGGTAACAAAGGCAACAACGGCAACTGTCGTAGCGGCTCCTCCCGGTAGCCCTGCAGGATCTGTGGCTACTGCAGCGGCCGTTACCGCTACCACTTCCACTGGTGTTGCGGTAACAACAATTCCTGCAAATACGGTAATTACACCGGAAGGTGGCTCGCTGGCTGCCGGACCAATAACCTTGAACATTCAGACTCCGGCTAGTGGTACCATTTCCGGCATGAAGGCTCCTTCGGGTAAGATTGCAGTTGGTGCAGCTGGTGCAGTTGATATCAGTATCGCCGGTGTTAACGGTTTCACTGTTCCTGCTCCGGGTCTCACTGTTAATATTCCGGTTACCGATTGCGCTGCAGGTGCTGAGCAAGTGACGGTTGTCCGGTATGACGGTTCTTCTTATACAGCCACAGGAACCTGCAGCAACAATCTTGTTACGGTTTCAGGAATTACAAAATTCAGTTCTATGTATAGCAGGGGGCAATGGGCAACCAAATGATTGAAGCTGCTTTTTGAATACACTATGAATATGATGTAAATAGAGCATTTCTAACTAAAACCCCGTGCAAGTCACGGGGTTTTTCTGTTAATAAAGGTGCTTCCAATCGTTGCCTTGCTAGGCCTACTCATGCTATAGGTCTAACCGGATATTTTAGCTGTATCCGGTTTTGCGTGCATAAATACGCTTAAGTCCTTGACTATGGAGCTTGTTGAGGAGTTCCAAAACCATGTCCCGTTTTGCCACTGTTCTTCAGGTTTTGTTCAGCTTTCTTTTACTTTATGTTACAACTCACAATTACGTAGTCTCTCAACAGATATTGCATTAGTTTCAGCAATCGCAGGGTTAACAGCAGGAGCCACAGTTGTTGGAACTTTCAGGAAATACTTTGGATGGTGATAAGCAACGGTTGGATTAAAAAAATATGGTCATATAACATCTTTGATACAAACCAGCTTCTAACTGTTTATGCCTTGCATAAAGATTACTTAATCAGGAGGAAAGAGCATGAAGAACTTTAGAAAAGTAGTGCTGGCAGCATTGGTAACCGTGGCATTGGGTATGTTGGCAGGTTGCGGCAGTGGCTCATCATCAACACCGCAACCGGTAACCAAGGAGGTAACAGCAGCAGTGGTTGCCGCTCCACCTGGTAGTCCGACTGACTCTGTACAAACAGCAGCAGCGGTTTATGCAGTTGCAGCAAACGGAGCAGGTACTACCATTCCTGCCGGTACCATTATTTCCCCTTCGTTTGACGGCAAACTTGCTGCAGGTAATGTAACCCTCAATATTGTTACTCCTCCCAGTGGCAGCACTATTGTTGGCATGAAGTCTCCAACTGGTAGGATTCTTGCCGCAGCAGCAGGTGCTGTTGATATCAGTATTGCCGGTATTAACGGGTTCACCGTTCCTGCCCCCGGTCTTACGGTAACGGTTCCGGTTAGCGCATGTCCAACTGCCACTGGTGTGGCCGTAACGGTTGTGAGATATGATGGCTCTTCAAGCAATTTTACCGGAACTTGCAGTAATAATCTGGTAACGGTCTCTGGTATTACCCAGTTCAGTTCTGTCATTGCAGCGCCAGTGTTTGCTACCGGATCATAATCTTCTCTAAACATTACTGTTAGTTATGCAACGAAAACCCCGTGCTGGCCACGGGGTTTTTTTCTGTCAAAAGCGGTATGTTACATCGTTGCCTTGTTATGCTTGGTCATGATATAGATTTAGCCAATATTTTAGCCATAACCGGTTTGTGTCGTGCATAAATGTGAGGATAGGCACGCTTAACCCTGACTACGGAATCTGCTGAGGAGTACCGACCCTATGCCTCGTTTTATGATGACTCTCTTGGTTTTGTTCTGCTCTCTCCTGGTTTTTCCTGTTCCCGCCAGTTACGCAGCATCCCAACAACAGCAGCTGTTGCAGCAGTTTCAGCAATCACAGGGTGGACCACAGCAGCAGGAACCGCAGCTGCAGCAGTTGCTGGATCTATCTGGAAGTCCAACTGCCAGTGATCAACAGCAACGGTTGGGCCTGCCAACAGATTTGTCTACGCAGACCCCTAATGATGGATTGCGAAGAGCGCTTGAACAATATGATCGCCAGGAGCGCTATGATGATGGAGGCATGCGCAAGGATGCTGCCAACCAGCCAAAGTTGACATTGCTTGCCGAACCGGGTGATGGGCAGATTCGCCTTAAGTGGACTCTTGAGGCTTACCGTCCGAAGGCCGGAGAGGGGGCGATCAAATTCATCATTTCGTATGGTACAGAAGCAAATAAATATATCAAAACCATCCCGGTTGGTTCTATAAGCTCTTTTTCATTACAGGAATTACGTAACAATCAACCGTATTTTGTGAAGGTGGCTGCAGTGTCCACCGCACTGGGGATGGTGGCAGCATCTAAAGAAATCATGATTACCCCGCTGGTATCCAATCAGTTGATATCTGCACTTGAACGGTCGTTTTCGCAGAAAGCAAAAACCTATCAGGAAAAAGTCGTTCAACAGGAGTTTAAGCGAGAGCTGAAACAGTTTGGATACGATTTTTTTCGTAATACCTCACAGTTGTCTTCTCTTTCTGAAAATCTGGCGGTGGCTGATGAGTATATCATAGGTGTGGGAGACACGCTGAACATCAGTGTGTGGGGTGGTATTAACGTACGCTATGACCTGACCGTTGACCGAGCTGGTGTTATCATTATTCCCAAAGTGGGAGCGGTGCGTCTGTCAGGACTCTCCTATGAGCAGGCCAGATTGGCTATCAATAAGTCTCTTGGCCAGTATTACCGCGATTTTGATAGCAGCGTTACGTTTGGCAAGTTGAGAACGATGCAGATTTATCTTGTGGGAGAGCTTGAAACTCCCGGTAGTTATCCGGTCAGTTCGGTTTCGTCGGTGTTGAATGCATTGGCAGCGGCTGGTGGGCCGACCAAGAACGGTTCCCTGCGCAGAATCAAGGTGAGTCGAAACGGTAAAACCGTTGCTGAGGTGGATCTATACGAGATCTTATTGTCCGGTAATCGCGTAGGTGATGTCCGTTTGCAGAGTGGTGATACTGTTTTTGTTCCGGTAATCGGGCCGGTTGTAGCAGTAGCCGGTGAAATCCGCCGTCCTGCCATCTACGAACTTAAAGGATCGGAATCTTTGACACACGTGTTGCAGATGGCAGGAGGTTTAACCCCTGTTGCCCATACCGGGCGTGTGCAGATAGAACGATTTGCAGATAATGTTGGCCGTATCGTTATTGATCATGAACTGAAAAATGGTGACTATAAGAGCCAACTGGGTAAGGTTGAGATCAGAGATCATGATATGGTCAAGGTTTTCCCTATGCAGGAAGCTGTCCGACAGGTAGTTACCCTGAAAGGGAATGTGGTTCATCCTGGTGAATATCAATTACGCAAAGGTATGCGCTTACGTGATTTAATTCCCGATTATCAACATCTGTTACCTGATTCATATGGTGATGCGGTTGAAATTATACGTCTTGTACCGCCAGATCTGCATCGTACCTCATTAACTGTCAGTCTGACCAAGGCACTGACAGGGATAGAATCTGACAACATACTGCTACAGGATCAGGATGCCATAAAGATATTTTCCCGCTGGGAGATGCAGGAGAAACCGCAGGTTTCAATCAGTGGATCAGTGGTGAACCCTGGGGTTTATGACTTTTATCCCGGAATGACCGTGCGTGATTTGATCACTGCCGCCGGTAGTGCAAAACGCAATGCTTTGCTCGAAAGCGCTGAATTGGGGCGTTTGATACTTGGTGATAACCGCGCGGTTTCTGAACGGAAAAACTTTAATCTTGGTAAGGCGTTGCAGGGTGATCCGCAGCATAACATAATGTTGGAACCGGATGATGTTGTGAGCATCAGGAGTATTACAAACTGGATCGATGCAGCGGAAAATTATGTTAAATTACGTGGTGAAGTGCGGTATCCTGGTGTCTATTCCATTGCGCTTGGAGAACGTCTCAGCTCCGTGATTGAGAGGGCAGGCGGCTATACGGACAAGGCGTATCTGCGGGCAGCCAAATTTGTTCGTAAATCGGTAAAAGAATCTCAGCAGAAGCGAATGGATGAGATTATCCTGAAAACGGAAAAAGATATTCTTGGTAAACAGTCTTCTCTCGCCTCCACCGCTTCTTCAAAGGAAGAGTTGGAAGCAACCAAGGCATCGCTGGAGGGGCTGTTGCGTTCGCTTGAAAAAATGAAGACCTTGAAGGCAGAAGGTAGAATTGTGCTGCAGCTTTCACCGCTTGCGGTATTAAAAAAGAGCGATTTTGATATTACCCTTGAGGGCTGGGACGAACTTGAAATTCCGGCTAAACCAAGTGTTATTAACGTGCTGGGCCAAGTTTACAACCCTACGTCATTTGTGTATCAGGAAAACCAGCCAGAACTAAAACATTATCTACAACTTGCCGGTGGTCCTACCTCTGATGGTGATGCATCGGAAATGTATTTAATCCGCCCGGACGGTTCTGTACAGAGCAGGCAAAATAATTCCTTTGGCTTTTTCTGGAACGAAAGCGGCAGACGTTGGGGATTTAGCGGCTTTACCTCAACAGAGCTGGAGCCTGGCGATACCATTGTGGTGCCGCAAAGAATTGAGCGGGTTGCCTGGATGCGAGATATCAAGGATATCACTCAGATTTTGGCTAACGTAGCAATGACTGCTGGTAGTGTCTACCTCTGGTTCAAATAATTTGTTTACTGGCCAGATATCTCGATCTGTCTTCTTTTCGCGTGCTGCCCTTACGTTGTTGACGCTTGGCATCCTGTATCTGTCTTTGGCATCTTCCCCGCCTTCTGACGGGCTTGGTTGGGATAAGGCTAACCATGCAGCAGCCATGTTTTTTGTCGCGATGATTGCTTCTCAAGCATTTCGGCCCGCATATCGGGCCGTTTGTTTTGGTGGTCTGTACGCTCTGTTTTTAGGTGGAATAATTGAGGTGCTACAGATGGCTTGCACCACAAACCGTCAGGCAGAGTGGGGTGATCTGATAGCAGATGCAGTGGGTGTTTCTGTTGCTACACTATTGTTAACCGGCTGGCGTCTGTTGGTGAGGGACAAAGGAAGAAAGCTTTCCTTTACATTACTGCTCTTTATGACGTTGTGTAAGACTGTAGCGGCAGAGGAAATAACGGTTGTCGGCGAATTAACAGGGTTCAGTTCGCGATTGCTCAGTGAGTCTTCAGAATTTGCAACCACCCCCTTTTCTCTAAAAGATGGTACTCTGTTCTGGACCATTGGAATAGGCGGGGCAATCGGTCTGAGCTATGCCTATGACAGCGATATTCAAGGTAAGCTGCAAGGTGGGATCCGCAGTCACGGTATGGATAAGGCCACAGATATAGGTGCATTGATCGGTAATCCCTATTTGCATTTGGGAGTTGCAGCACTGGTGTATACCGGTGGTCTGGCAGCTGGTTCCCCCAAGTGGAAAGAGACCGGCGAGATGTTGGTTGAAGCGCTTGCTCTGGCTGATGGAGCTACCCTGCTGATCAAGGAGGGTAGCGGTCGCGGTCGTCCCACAGTGTCGTCTCGTAGAGGCGATTTTCGGCCATTCCAGTTCAAAGACGACTACGATTCATTTCCCTCTATGCATACGGCCAGCTCCTTTGCCATGGCTTCAGTCTTAGCCCACAGGACAGAGAGTATGCCGGTGGCGATCGCCTCCTATACCGTTGCTACTTTCGTTGGGTTCTCACGGATGTACCAGAACAAACACTGGGCCAGTGATGTTCTGTTGGGGGCTATTATTGGTGAATTGGCAGGACAGGTGGTAACAGCGTGTCATGCAGATAACGGTCGTCGGTTGGTGCTGTTGCCAGGTATTAGCGGTGAATCGGTGACCATGAACCTTTTGTATCGCTTCTGATATGCGCCGTTTTCTGACCGCTTTGAATTGTGCATCCGATGGTATTTGTTATGGTTTGAAAACCCAACGGCATCTACGCTTTCATTTAGCAGCAGGTGTGGTGGCAATAGCTGCGGGGGTGTGGAAAGGTCTCGGATCAACTGAATGGCTGGTGCTCGTGCTGTTGATTGCTTCGGTGTTGGCTGCTGAATTGATGAATACAGCCATAGAGTCGTTGGTGGATCTGATTTCTCCTGAGTATCACCAGTTGGCCAAGGTTGCGAAAGATACCGCTGCAGGAGCGGTATTGGTAGTTGCAGTTGCCGCACTGGTTATTGGTCTGCTTCTTTTTGTTTCATAGTGCCTACCGCTCTGAACTCTTTTGTGTGACTGATAAAAACAAACGAAGTGTACTGCGGCCCCGAAGTTTACGGTTTTCCTTCCTCTTTCTGCCACCCTCCTCCCAACGCCTTGATTAACTGCACGCTGGCCACCATACGACGTCCCAGCAGTGTTAACGCTGTTTTTCGATTGGCCAGCTCTGCTGTCTGGGCATTGATTACGTTCAGGTAGCCGACAATTCCGGCACGATACTGATTGGTTACCACCGTCGTTGTCTGCCGGGCAGCTTCCACCGCCTCATCCTGCACACGTGCCTCAGCAGCAAGCATCTGCAGGGCAACCAGATTATCTTCCACCTCCTGAAACGAGGTTAGTACGGTCTGACGATAGGCGGCAATCGCGGCGTCATAGGCTGCACGGGCCTGTTCACTCTGCGCGCTGCGCAATCCACCGTCAAAAAGATTCTGTGATACCGCAGGCCCCATAGACCAGAAACGGCTGGGCCAGGCCAGCCAGTTGGTAATGCTGGATGATTCCAGCCCACCGGTTGCAGAAAGCCGTACCGTGGGAAACCAGGCTGCCTTTGCCACGCCGATCTGAGCATTGGCTGCAGCCATACGACGCTCGGCAGCGGCAATGTCTGGCCGTTTTTCAAGCAGTTCAGAAGGAACTATCGCAGGAATAGCTGGCGGCAGCTCAACCAGGGCAGATCTGGGCAGGGAAAACTGAGAAGCAGGAACGCCAACCAGTACGGCAATGGCATGCTCCAACTGGGCGCGCTGCAGGTCAATATCAATGGCCTGTGCCTCGGTACTTTTTAGTTGGGTCTCGGCTTGTAGCAGGTCAGATTTAGCCACAATGCCACTCTGGTAGCGGTTGCGAGTCAGCTCAAGATACTTGCGGTAGGCTGCGACGGTCTCTTCAAACAGCAACTTTTGGGCATCCAGCGCCCGTAGCTGGAAGTAGCTGGATGCCAATGCAGCCTGCATGCTCAACCGTACTGCGGCCAGATCAGAGGCCGATGCCGCTGCACCAGCTTCGCCAGCCTCAACGGAACGACGGATTCTGCCCCACAGGTCAATTTCCCAGGAAAGATCAAGCGGAAGCTTGAAATCCCAGGCCGGACTGGAGGCACCGTTTCTGGCACCTGCAGCCGTATTGGCAGATCCCTGTGCATAAGCTGCCGATCCCCCCAGGGTTGCGCTGGGATAATAACCTGCCCTGGCTGACTGAACCAGGGCAAGGGCCTGCCGGTACTGGGCCTCAGCCTGTTTTATGCTCTGGCTGGACACAACCAGATGCTCTTCAAGGGCGTTCAGTTGCGGATCGTGGTAGCGTAACCACCATTGTTCCTGCAGCCGGTCATCCTGCGGAGCGGCAACCTTCCAGCCCGGCAACTCCTTAAAGCTGGAAGGGATAGCTTCAACCGCCTGGGGCCGTACATACTCCGGTCCCACCGAGCAGGCAGTAAGAGAGGCGGCCAAGCAGCCAACTATGAATAAACGGATCATCAGGAAATCTCCTTTGCAACGACTCGTAACCGACGCCTTTTTTCGCGCCAGACCCTCACCCGATCAAGGTACAGATAGACAACCGGTGTGGTGTACAGGGTAAGCATCTGGCTGAAAACAAGCCCTCCCACAATGGAAACCCCCAGTGGACGCCGCAGTTCGCCACCCACTCCCATGCCGAAGGCCAGCGGCAGCGCGCCAAAGAGCGCCGCCATGGTGGTCATCATGATCGGCCTGAAACGAAGCAGGCAGGCCTGATAGATCGCCTCTTCAGCCGTTTTGCCCTCTTCCCGCTGCACCACAATGGCAAAATCAACCATCAGGATACCGTTTTTCTTCACGATACCGATCAGCAGAATCACGCCGATGATGGCGATCAGGTTCAGATCGATGCCGAACAGCATCAGCGCCAGCACCGCCCCCACTCCGGCAGATGGCAGGGTGGAGAGAATCGTCAGGGGATGGATATAGCTTTCATACAGAATACCGAGCACGATGTAGACCGCTATCAGTGCTGCCAGAATCAACAGCGGCTGGTTTCGTAGTGAATCCTGAAACGCCTGGGCGGTACCGGCAAATTTACCTCTGATGCCTGCGGGCAAGCCGATCTCACCGGCAGCTTTTTGAATGGCACTAACCGCATCCCCCAGCGAGTTACCCGGCAACAGGTTAAACGAGATGGTTACCGCCGGAAAGAGTCCCTGGTGGTTGACCGCCAGCGAGGTGGCGGCAGGCTTGAAACTGGTAAAAACCGGTAACGGGACCAGTTGCCCGCCTGTCGAGGCGACCTGCAGATCCTGCAGGGTGTCAGGCTGCTGCAGGTAGCGGGGCGCCACCTCCATCACCACATGATACTGGTTGAGCTGCGTATAGGTGATGGAAACCTGGCGTTGCCCAAAGGCATCGTACAGTGCCTCGTCAATCTGTTGCGGCGCTATCCCCAACCGGGAGGCGGTTGGACGGTCAATCACCAGTTCCGCTGCCAGACCCCGGTTCTGCTGATCGCTGTTCAGATCCGCCAGGGCAGGCACGGTTCTCAGCTTCTGCAGCAGCTTACCGGCCCAAAGGTTCAATTGCGCAACATTCTCTCCTTGCAGGGTGTACTGGTACATGGCGCTGCTGGCTCTTCCGCCAACCCGCAGATCCTGTACCGACTGTAAATAGGTTGGTGCGCCCGGCACCTGCGCCAGTTTTTTCCTTAACCGCCCGATCACCTGGCTGGCCGTGGCTTTTCTCTGTTCAAACGGTTTCAGGGCGATGAACATCCGGGCCGTGTTAACGGTTGAGCCTCCACCGCCTCCGCCACCGGTAAAGCCGGTCACATGATCCACATCAGGGTCTTTGCGGATGATCTCAATAATCTGCGTCAGTTTTGCCTGCAGTGATTGAAACGAGATATCCTGACTGGCCTGGATGTTGCCGGAGAGACGGCCAGTATCCTGTTCAGGGAAGAATCCCTTGGGAATCGCAATGAACAGCACTACCGTCACCACCAGCGTCAGGATCGTCAAGGCGAGCATCCTGCGGGTATGCCGCAGGGCCCAGCGCAGGGTCAGATCATAGCTGCCCAGCATCCGTTCAAAAAACCATTCACTGAAACGGTACATACGGCCATGGGGTTTCTGCTCCTCATCCTTCAGGAGGTAGGCGCACATCATCGGCGTCAGGGTCAGGGAGACCACCAGCGAAACCATGATGGCAGCCGAGAGGGTAACCGCGAACTCCCGGAACAGCCGTCCCACCATCCCCCCCATCAGCAGGATCGGGATAAAGACCGCCACTAGCGAGACGCTCATTGAGAGCACGGTAAAGGCGATTTCCCTTGATCCTGCCAGCGCCGCCTGAAGCGGTGACCGGCCCATCTCCCGGTAGCGGGTGATGTTTTCAAGCACCACAATGGCATCGTCCACCACAAAACCGGTGGCAATGGTCAGTGCCATCAGCGAGAGGTTGTCCAGCGAATATCCAAAGAGATACATCACCGCAAAGGTACCGATAATGGAGACCGCCACCGCCACCGCCGGGATCATGGTGGCCCGCAGATTCCGCAGAAACCAGAACACCACCAGCACCACCAGAACACCGGACAGCAGTAGTGAAAACTCCACATCCCGCAGTGAACCACGTATCGGCGGTGAACGGTCCATGGCCACCTGCAGGGAGACGCCACCCGGCAGGGCAGCCTCCAGCTGGGGCAGCAGACTACGTACCGTATCAACCGTTTCTATGATATTGGCTCCCGGCTGCCGAAACACCACCACCGTGATGGCTGGCTTGCCGTTTACCGACCCTGCTACCCGCAGGTCTTCAACCGAATCCTCCACCGTACCCAGATCAGCCAGCCTGACCGCAGCCCCCTTGCGATACGAGACCACCAGCGGACGGTACTCCTCTGCCTTGCGCAGCTGGTCGTTGGCATGCAGTTCCCAGGACGTGCTATTGTTAGAAAGCGCCCCCTTGGGACGATTGACATTGGTTGAGGCCAGCAGTCCACGCACCTGTGCCAGGCTGATGCCGTAGCTGTTAAGCGCCAGTGGGTTCAGGTCAACCCGCACTGCAGGCAGGGAGCCGCCTCCCACGAACACCTGACCCACCCCCGGCACCTGCGACAGTTTTTGCTGAATGATGGAAGAGGCGGCATCGTACATACGGGCCTTGCCAACGGTTTCCGAGGTAAGCGC
>Ga0209373_10001584_pt1 | contig 25922 bp, 2 predicted proteins | sample Higcelweek5metaG_FD_187173 | JGI IMG/M metagenome (GOLD analysis project Ga0209373, IMG submission 187173) | Freshwater pond sediment microbial communities from the University of Edinburgh, under environmental carbon perturbations - High... | ecosystem: Environmental > Aquatic > Freshwater >... | reverse complement strand
ACCAAAAATAGAAGTTGTAGGTGGAACTTATAACAATGATACAAATTCTTATGAAGATACTATTACAATAAGAATTACTGAAAATGAGATTAATGCACAAAAAACACTATATAAAATCGAAGGTTCTGCTAATGAGATCCCTTATCAAGAAATAGAAAGTGGAAGTGAATTAACAGTAACAGAAGATGGTGTTTATAAAATATCAGCCTATACATATGCAGAGAAGGGAAATAGATCAGCAATATCATCATTAATAGTTACAAAAGAAATAACAGTTGGACAATATACGATCGAATATTATTATGATAATGAAATTGATATAGCGCAAACCATTTATGGAGTCGGTCTGATTGGAGAACAAATATCTTATCCAAGTAATGAAGCACCAGAAAAATTAATATTAGGATATGAATTAGATTTAACAAAAGGAACAAATGGAATAGAAGGATCACCTTTAACAATTACTGAGATAGAAGAAAACAATATAATAAAAGTGTATTATAAAGAAATAATATACTCTATTGATTATGTTTTAAATGACGGAGCTTTAGATTTAGGGGATACAAACCCATCAACATACATAGTAAACTCAGAAAACATAACTTTAAAAAATCCAATAAGAGAAGGATATACTTTCACAGGTTGGACATTAACTGAGCTTGGAGGAGTTTCACAAACACCAGGAGCGCCAAATTTGGCAACAGTTATAACAAAAGGAAGTATAGAAAATAGAGAATATACAGCAAACTGGATGGCTAATACAGATACAACATATACAGTAGAACATTACCAAGAAAATATAGATGGAACTTATACAGCTTTTGAAACAGAAAATTTAGTTGGAGAAACAGATACAATAGTAACAGCAACAGTTAAGACATACGAAGGATACACAGAGAACACAACACACACAGATAGAGTTATTTCAGGAACTATAACATCTGATGGAAATCTAGTATTAAAAGTATATTATTCAAGAAATGAATACAACATAACTTTAATACCAGGTGCAAATGTACAATCAGTTGAAGGCCAAGGAAATACTGGTCTTGGAGATGGAGTTCAATTACAACCGGTAGCCTTAGCACCAGTAACAGGAACTGTTCAAGCTACATTTAAATTTGGGCAAAATATAGATATTAATTCTGTATTACAAACAGAAACAGGATATACAATTACATTTGAACAATGGGAATCAGACAATACAGGTTTACTACCAAATAATACAAACCAAACAACAAGTATTACAATGCCAAAAGGCGATATTACACTTACTGCAAAAGCAATTAGAACAATAAATAATTATAATTATACAGTAGAATACTACTATGATAATGTAATAAATAATACAGCAACAATTACTGAAAGTGCACAGTTTGCGAGTGTTATAACATATCCAAGTGCAGGGGCACCAGAAAAATTAATATTAGGTTATGAAATAGATTCATTAAAAGGAACAAATGGAATAGAAGGAACTCCATTAACAATATCAAAAGTAGAAGAAAATAATATTATGAAAGTATATTATAAAGAAATAATATACTCTATTGATTATGTTTTAAATGATGGAGCTTTAGATTTAGGGGAGACAAATCCATCAACTTACACAGTAAACTCAGAAAATATAACTTTAAATAATCCAATAAGAGAAGGATATACTTTCACAGGATGGACATTAACTGAGCTTGGAGGAGTTTCACAAACACCAGGAGCGCCAAATCTGGCAACAGTTATAACAAAAGGAAGTATAGAAAATAGACAATATACAGCAAACTGGATGGCTAATACAGATACAACATATATAGTAGAACATTACCAAGAAAATATAGATGGAACTTATACAGTTTTTGAAACAGAAAATTTAGTTGGAGAAACAGATACAATAGTAACAGCAACAGTTAAGACGTATGAAGGATACACAGAGAACACAACACACGCAGATAGAGTTATTTCAGGAACTATAACATCTGATGGAAATCTATTATTAAAAGTATACTATTCAAGAAATGAATACAAATTAACTTTAATACCAGGTTCAAATGTACAATCAGTTGAAGGCCAAGGAAATTCTGGTCTTGGAGACGGAGTTCAATTACAACCGGTAGCCTTAGCACCAGTACCAGGAACTGTTCAAGCTACATTTAAATTTGGACAAAATGTGGATATCAATTCTGTATTACAAACAGAAACAGGTTATACAATTACATTTGAACAATGGGAATCAGACAATACAGGTTTACTATCAAATAATACAAACCAAACAACAAGCATAACAATGCCAAAAGGCGATATTACACTTACTGCAACAGCAATTAGAACTATAAATAATTATAATTATACAGTAGAATACTACTATGATAATGTAATAAATAATACAGTAACAATTACTGAAAGTGCACAGTTTGCGAGTGTTATAACATATCCAAGTGCAGGGGCACCAGAAAAATTAATATTAGGTTATGAAATAGATTTATTAAAAGGAACAAATGGAATAGAAGGAACTCCATTAACAATATCAAAAGTAGAAGAAAATAATATTATGAAAGTGTATTATAAAGAAATAATATACTCTATTGATTATGTTTTAAATGACGGTGCTTTAGATTTAGGGGATACAAACCCATCAACATACACAGTAAACTCAGAAAATATAACTTTAAAAAATCCAATAAGAGAAGGATATACTTTCACAGGTTGGACATTAACTGAGCTTGGAGGAGTTTCACAAACACCAGGAACACCAAATCTGGCAACAGTTATAACAAAAGGAAGTACAGAAAATAGACAATATACAGCAAATTGGATGGCTAATACAGATACAACATATACAGTAGAACATTACCAAGAAAATATAGATGGAACTTATACAGTTTTTGAAACAGAAAATTTAGTTGGAGAAACAGATACAATAGTAACAGCAACAGTTAAGACATACGATGGATACACAGAGAACACAACACACGCAGATAGAGTAATGTCTGGAACTATAACATCTGATGGAAATCTAGTATTAAAAGTATATTATTCAAGAAATGAATACAACATAACTTTAATACCAGGTGCAAATGTACAATCAGTTGAAGGCCAAGGAAATACTGGTCTTGGAGATGGAGTTCAATTACAACCGGTAGCCTTAGCACCAGTAGCAGGAACTGTTCAAGCTACATTTAAATTTGGGCAAAATATAGATATTAATTCTGTATTACAAATAGAAACAGGTTATACAATTACATTTGAACAATGGGAATCAGACAATACAGGTTTACTACCAAATAATACAAACCAAACAACAAGTATTACAATGCCAAAAGGAGATATTACACTTACTGCAACAGCAATTAAAACAATAAATAATTATAATTATACAGTAGAATACAACTATGATAATGTAATAAATAATACAGCAACAATTACTGAAAGTGCAGAATTTGCAAGTGTTATAACATATCCAAGTGCAGGGGCACCAGAAAAATTAATATTAGGATATGAATTAGATTTAACAAAAGGAATAAATGGAGTAGAAGGATCACCTTTAACAATTACTGAGATAGAAGGAAACAATATAATAAAAGTGTATTATAAAGAAATAATATACTCTATTGATTATGAATTAAATGATGGAGATTTAGATTTAGGGGATACAAATCCATCAACATATACAGTAAACTCAGAAAATATAACTTTAAATAATCCAATAAGACAAGGATATACTTTCACAGGATGGACATTAACAAAGCTTGGCGAAGTAACACAAACACCAGGAGCACCAAATCTAGCAACAGTTATAACAAAAGGAAGTATAGAAAATAGACAATATACAGCAAACTGGATGGCTAATTCAAATACTGCTTATAAAGTAGAACATTACCAAGAAAATATAGATGGAACTTATACAGTTTTTGAAACAGAAAATTTAGTTGGAGAAACAGATACAATAGTAACAGCAACAGTTAAGACATACGAAGGATACACAGAGAACACAACACACACAGATAGATTTATTTCAGGAACTATAACATCTGATGGAAATCTATTATTAAAAGTATACTATTCAAGAAATGAATACAAATTAACTTTAATACCAGGTGCAAATGTACAATCAGTTGAAGGCCAAGGAAATTCTGGTCTTGGAAATGGAGTTGAATTACAACCGGTAGCCTTAGCACCAGTACCAGGAACTGTTCAAGCTACATTTAAATTTGGACAAAATGTGGATATCAATTCTGTATTACAAACAGAAACAGGATATACAATTACATTTGAACAATGGGAATCAGACAATACAGGTTTACTACCAAATAATACAAACCAAACAACAAGCATAACAATGCCAAAAGGCGATATTACACTTACTGCAACAGCAATTAGAACAATAAATAATTATAATTATACAGTAGAATACTACTATGATAATGTAATAAATAATACAGCAACAATTACTGAAAGTGCAGAATTTGCAAGTGTTATAACATATCCAAGTGCAGGGGCACCAGAAAAATTAATATTAGGATATGAATTAGATTTAACAAAAGGAACTAATGGAGTAGAAGGATCACCTTTAACAATTACTGAGATAGAAGAAAACAATATAATAAAAGTGTATTATAAAGAAATAATATACTCTATTGATTATGTTTTAAATGACGGTGCTTTAGATTTAGGGGATACAAACCCATCAACATACACAGTAAACTCAGAAAATATAACCTTAGAAAATCCAATAAGACAAGGATATACTTTCACAGGATGGACATTAACTGAGCTTGGAGGAGTTTCACAAACACCAGGAACACCAAATCTGGCAACAGTTATAACAAAGGGAAGTATAGAAAATAGACAATATACAGCAAACTGGATGGCTAATTCAAATACTGCTTATAAAGTAGAACATTACCAAGAAAATATAGATGGAACTTATACAGTTTTTGAAACAGAAAATCTTTCGGGAGAAACAAACACAACAGCAATAGCAGCACAAAAAACATACGAAGGATACACAGAGAACACAACACACACAGATAGAGTTGCTTTAGGAACAATTTCACCAGATGGAAATCTAGTATTAAAACTATATTATTCTAGACAAACATATAGATTAACATTAATAGCAGGAACAAATACAATATCAGTATCTAACTCTGAAACAACAGGAACAACAGTTGAAAAATATTACAAACATGGTGAACAAATAAACATAATTGCAACACTAGGAAACCAAGAAGGTTACACATATACTTTTGTAAGATGGACATCAAATGACCCAGAGATATTAACAAATCAGGCAAATATTAATGCTATAATTGGTATGCCAAAAGGAGATGTAACTCTTACTGCTACAGCAACAAGAACACTTAATAATTATAACTATACCGTAGAATACTATTATAACAATATAATAGATGATACAAAAACAGTAACATCAACAGCTCAATATGCAAGTAATGTAACATATCCAAGTACTAAAGCACCAAACAAGGTAATAACAGGATATGAATTAGATAGATACGAGTCAAATGGAGTACAATCAGTACCACTTACAATAACAGTAACACCAGCAAACAATATTATGAAAGTGTATTATAAAGAAATAATATACACTATTGATTATGTTCTAGTGGATGGGCAATTAGAAGAAGGCAGAACAAACCCTGAAACATACACAATAAATTCAGAAAATATAATATTAAATAATCCGATAAGAGAAGGTTTTTCTTTTACAGGATGGACATTAACAAAATTAAATGGAATTTTACAAATTCCTGGAGAGCCAAATACTTTAGTAACAATAGAAAAAGGAAGCATGCAAAATAGAGAATACACAGCAAATTGGCTAGCAAATACAGACACAGCATATAAAGTAGAACATTACCAAGAAAACATAGATGGAACATATTCTCTTTTCGAAACAGAAAATCTAGTTGGAGAAACAAATACAATTGTAGCAGCAACACAAAAATCATATGATGGTTACACAGAGAACACAACACACACAGATAGAATTGCATCAGGAACAATCTCTCCAGATGGAAATTTAGTATTAAAATTATATTATTCAAGAAATGAATACAAATTAACTTTAATACCAGGTGCAAATATTCAAAGTGTTGGAGGTCAAGGAAATACTGGTTTGGGAGACGGGATACAATTACAAGAAGTAATTGGAGCACCAGTAACTGGAACAAAGGAAGCAACATTTAAATTTGGCCAAAGCATTAACATTAATTCAATACTTCAAACAGAGACCGGATATACTTTCACATTTATAAGATGGACATCAAGTAATACAAGTTTAGTTCCAAACAATACAAACCAAACAACAAGTATTACAATGCCAAAAGCAGATATAACATTAACACCAAGTGCAAGTAAAACACCAAATCAATATAATTACACAATAGAATATTATTATAATGATATAAAAGAAGAAGGAAGAACAAACACGCTACAATCAGCATATTTAAGCACAATTACAACAGCGAATATTTCAGGAAGAATAACAACAAATACGAAAACAGGTTATGAAATAGATTTAACAAAAGGAACAAATGGAGTAGAAGAAACACCTTTAACAATTTCTACAACACCAGAAAACAATATAATAAAAGTATATTATAAGGAAATAATATATTCTATTAACTATGAATTAAATAATGGCGAATTAGAAGAAGGATTCACAAATCCAAGCACATACACAGTAAACACAGAAAATATAACATTAAATAATCCAGTAAGAGAAGGGTATACATTTACAGGATGGACATTAACAATACTTGGAGGTGTTATACAAACACCTGGAACACCAAATCTGGCAACTGTTATAACAAAAGGAAGTATACAAAATAGAGAATATACTGCAAACTGGCAAGCAAATACAGACACATCATATAAAGTAGAACATTACCAAGAAAACATAGATGGAACATATTCTCTTTTCGAAACAGAAAACCTAGTTGGAGAAACAAATACAATTGTAGCAGCAACACAAAAATCATATGATGGATACACAGAGAACACAACACACACAGACAGAGTTGCTTCAGGAACAATTTCTCCAGATGGAAATTTAGTATTAAAAATGTATTATTCAAGACAAGAATATACATTAACATTAATACCAGGAGCAAACATACAAACAGTTGAAGGACAGGGAACAGCCGGCATTGGTAATGGAGTACAATTACAAGATTTAGGTGGAGCTCCAGTACCAGGAACAAAACAAGCAACATTTAAATTTGGGCAAGCAATAAATATTAATGCAATAATGCAAACAGAAACAGGATATAATTTTAGTTTTGTAAGATGGACATCAAGCAATACAGGTTTATTACCAAACAATTCAAATAGAAATGCAAATATAACAATGCCTAAAGGAGACATCACTTTAACACCAAGTGCAACAAAAACAGCAGCAAACTTTGGTTATAGTGTAGAATATTATTATGACAATACAATAGATAATACTAAAACAGTAACAACAACAGCACAATTCGCAACACAAGTAATAAGTTATCCAGATAAAGTAATAACAGGATATGAATTTGACAAAGTAGAAAACCTACCATTACTAATAAGTGCAGATCCAGCACAAAATATAATTAAGGTATATTACAAACTTATAAATTACACAATAACATATAATTTAGATGGAGGAAGTTTAGGAGAAGGAATAACAAACCCATTAACTTATACTGTAAAAGACACAAATATAACACTATACAACCCTTCAAAAGAAGCATATTTATTCTCTGGATGGACAGGAAGCAATGGAGTAACACCACAAACATTAGTTACAATAAACACACAAGATGCACAAAACAAAACATATACAGCTAATTGGGAACAAACAGAATATAAATTAATAATTCACCATTACGAAGAATCAACAACAAATCCAGTTGCTGCAGATGAAGAAATAACAGGAACATTTGGTAAAGCATATAAAGCAACAAGCCTAATAAATAATACAAATAAATTAGTATTAGATGGAGTGGAATTAACAACACCTAGAACTTATTTGAATCCGTTAATGTATAATTATGTATCTGTATCTTATAATAACATAACTCAAACACTTTCAGGTACAGAGATTACAGGTAATTTTAGCACAGATATAACAACAGAAATTACATATTACTACAGTGTAAATAAATACCAAATAACTGGAGAAGTTGTTGGAGGAAATGGAACTTTTGAACAAGACATAACAGAAACAGTTATATATGGAAACTCATCTACAAAAACAATAAAATTAATTCCAAATATAGATTATAGAGTTCAAAGTATAAGAATATACACAGGTTCAGAAGTAGATGGCACTTATGACGAAACAAATGGAACACCTGTAGTAGGTTTTGATGAAGATTCTCTAAATCAAGTAACAATGCCACTGTTTACAAATGTAACACAAGCAAAACACATAGTAGTAAAATTTGAACTTGCACCTATGCTAGCACAAATAGTATCTGTACCTGTTGGATCAGAAACAATGCAAAACCTTTCTGGACAAACGATTCTTAATAATCAATATAAATCATTGGAACAGGCTATTGAAGATGCTAAACTGGCAAATATAAATGAAGGAATAGTAGAAATAAGATTACTGGGCAATATAAGAAATGAATCTATAATAATAGAAGACGATAATAATGTAATAATAGATTTGAACGGATATTCAATAAGATCATATAATGAAACTCCAGTATTAACTGTTAATGCTGCAGAATTAGTAGTAAAAGACACAAGCCTAATGCAAACAGGACAAATTGTAAGCACAAAAACTGCAGCAATATGGATAACTCCAGTTGGAGAATTCACATTAGGAGAAGATAATAGCACAGTAACATTATCTCCATATGTAGAAGGTGTTGAATATGGAGTATATAAAGAAATAGATCCAGATATTCATACAGAAGGAATATTTAATTTCTATGATGGACAAATTGTTGCACAAGTTGCAATAAGTGGTGTTGTTAATGACACTCCTGCATTATATAATGCCGCAGTAACAGTTGGAGCAGGAAATCAGGTGGGTTCTCTTGTAGTAATATCAGGGGTTGAGGCATTAATCGGAAAGAAAACATATTCAACAATAGAACAAGCAATTTTCGAGGCGAATTCAATATATGGATCATTAGGACAACCAGTAGAGGTCGATATGGTAATAGATTCAGAAGTAAATGCGGCACTATTAATAGATTCAGGAAGAAATATAACATTAGACTTAAATGGAAAAGTGCTTACTACAACAGCAACAACACATGTAATAAAAAACAGTGGAAATCTTACAATAAAAGATAGTTCAACAGGCCAATACGACCTTGATGTTTTAGCATACAGCACAAACTTTAAAAAAGAAGATTATAAAATAATATCACAAAATACTGCTATTAACACAGCATCAAGAGAATGCATAATGCTAGATTTAACAGAAGAAACCGGAATGGTAGAAGTAAAGATTAATGCAGAAATATCAACAAGAACAATAGATTTTGGATACGCATTAATAAGTGAAGATAGATTAGACAAAGCATATTCAGCAACAAATAATAATCTAATAGCAATAAATGGAATAGTACCAGCTCAAGATTATATAGCACAATTGCAAGGAGGAAAAAAATATTTCTTACATATAGGATATTTTAAACCAAATACTGTAGCAGCAGCAGTTGGAGAAAACAAATTCACAATTAATAGTATTAGGATAAATGATGTAATAAAAAAAGTAGGAAATAGTTATGATTATCTAGGTTTAAATGGAAGAATAACAAGCACTACTGCAAATACAATTTTAAATAATGCTAGTTCTACATTAAAAATAGACTCTGGAATAATTGAATGTAAAAAATCTGGAAATTATGTTATAGAAAACAATGGAAATACAATAATAAACGGTGGATTAATAACAGGTGGAACAGTTGCAAGAGGAGTAATAAATAATGTTACAGCAAGTGTAACACAAAACAAAGGGGCAATAATAGGTAATACTTATGGAATATATAACTTCGGAAATTCGCAAATAAATGAGGGAACAATTAAAGTTAATTCAGGAGCTTCAATTCATACTTTGCAAGCTGGATATACAGAAATAAACAATGGACATATGTATTCACAAATAGTAAATATAACTACTAGTCCAACTTTAGTAGGTACAAAAATTAATAATGGAGATATAAATAGTATAGATAATACTACGGGAGTATTACATATATATAATACTAACGCAAAAGAATATACTTCTATTCTTACACGTGCAGCAACAGAAATATTTGGAGGTAATTTTCTAAATATTGAAAATAGATATACAACATTAAATATGTATGGAGGGGAAATAAAAACCTCTGCAACATGTATATACAATAGATATACTGGTGTAGTGAATTTAAATGGAGTAACAATGTCATCAAGCTCAACAAACTCTCCAGTAATAAGAAGTGAAAATAGTGGTTCTTCAAATTATGCTATTGTTAACATTAATAATTGTGTAATAAATGCAGATGGACTTGGAATAATACAAGAAGGTAGAACTGTTATAAAAAATTCAACACTAAATATTAGTAACAAAAAAACAGGTGCAATTGGAATAACTAGTACAGGAAATCAAGCAGCCGAAGTAAAACTTGAAGAAGGAGCACTAATAAATAATATATCTGTTGGTGGAATAGGTATTAGTGATACAAATACAAATTTAGGTTCAACAATAACACTTGGAGTTAAAGATGGAAATGTTTCCTTAGAATACCCAAAAATAAACACTTTAGATACAGCAATAACGTCTTTAGGTACTCAAGTAAATATGTATGATGGAGTATTAGTTGGAAAACCAGGAAAAACAGTAAATACATCTTTTAATGAGTTAGAAACAAATAAGGATATAAAAAAGGAAATTAAAATTGATGGATTAGAATATATAACTCTTGCAGATCAAACAATTGAGATGGCAAGAATATCTAAATCATCGGAAATTGTAGGAACAAAATATTCTAGCCAAGATGATAATTATTACTATTTTACAAATCTAAGTAATGCGATAGAATCATGTAGCACAACTGCAACAGAGGAAACAGTAATTCAGATAACACAAGATAATATTCAAATTGCTGCAAGAATGGTAATTAATGCAGGTCAAAATATAAAATTAGATTTAAATGGTAAAACACTTAAAACATTTAATTATGAAGCAATTCAAAACAATGGTACATTAACTCTTACAGACAGTGACACAACTCCAAAAGTAAGAATAAACAATAATTATTATTTTGAAAAAGAGGGATCATATATAAAATCAAATAATGAAGGTATATCAACCTCAGCCTCAAATAGTTATATAAAAATAGATTTAACAGATAAATTACCACAAGATATAATCCCAGTTTCAGTTACTGCATCAATAAATGCAGGAAGCTCAAATTATGGATTTGCAACAATAAAGAATAATACCTTACCACCGGTATATTCAGACACTGTTGGAAGATTTATGTATATATCAGGAACAACATCTGGAACATATACTACTAATTTGGCTGGAGGTCAAGTATATTATTTACACTTAGGATATTACAAATCAAGTACACACACATTAAGTGATAACCTTAAAATCTCAGATATAAAAGTTAATGGAATAAATGCATTACCAGAATTAAAAGAAGAAGGTAATATAGTTTATATGAATAGAACTTTTATAAAAAATAATGGAGTTGTAAATATAAATAATGGAACATACATATGTAAAACAAATGCAACTAGCTCTTATTACTATGAAAACATAGTAAATAATAGTAATTTAAATATATATGGAGGAACTATAATTGGAGGAGAATATACAAGAACAGTAGTAAATAATGTAGGAGGAATAATCAACACAGCCGGTGGAAAAATTGATTGTGGAAAAAGCAAATTTTCATACGGAATATTTAATTTAAGTTCTAATGAAATTAATTTAAACAACATAGAAATAATAGCTAATTCAATATTATCAAATCAGTCAACAGGAAAAGTTAATTTCGACAACTCAAAATTAATAGGTGTTTCAACAGATTTAGTATGTATATCAAATGAATCAACTGGTGAAATAAATATAAAAAATACTGTTGTTGAAACATCTAGAAATGGTTCTAATCAGTACTCTATTGCAAATTATTCATCAGGAATAATAAATGTAGAAGGTAGTAATATTGTTTTGTCAAATCAAGGTAATATAATAAATAATATATCAACTGGTATTATAAATATAAAATTAAGTAGTATAACAAATAATTATTCTACAAGTTCTGCAACATGTATTGAAAATAAAGGCCAATTAGTTGTTGAAAATTCAAATATATATCAAAATGGAACTACTGGTAGAGGGCCAGTTTATCAAACAGGAACAACGGCTTCTACAACAATAAAGAGTGGTGAAATAATTGGGACAGGAACAGGAACACAAGGAATAAAAATAGACCAAGGAACATTAATTATAGGAGAAAAATCAGGTGATTTAAGCCAAACAACCCCATTAATTAGTGGAACAGTATATGGCGTAAATATAGCAGCAGGAAGTATTGTTAAATTTTATGATGGTATTATAAAAGGACCTATAGGGGCATCAATTTTTGGAACAATAACAGAAATAGAAGAAGGATACGAAATAATAAAAACACAAAATGCATCAATAGAATCAGCAATTTTAGATAATTTACCTATAGCAAAATTGGTTTCAACAAATACTGAGTATGAAACAATTCAACAAGCAGTTGATGCAGCACAAGATAATACAGAAGAAACAATTGAAATAATAAGAACATCATTAATTGCAAGTACTTATTCAAGTATAAATATACCATTAGAAAAAAATATTAAATTAGATCTAAAAGGATATGAAATAAAAGCAAGTAATACAGATACATTTATAAATGCTGGAACATTTGAAATATTAAGTACAGCAAGAATTGAAAATTCAGTAGTTGTCGCATTAGAAGGAACTGGAAGAATACTAAATTATAATAATTGTGTTCTTTATAATACATTAGATTCTCAGTTTACATTAAGACATGGAACCTTAGAGATGAATGGTATAGGGCTTTCATCTGATTATAAAAATCTAATTAAAAACAATGGAAACATTTATATTGAAGGTGGACAATTAACTACAACAAAAGAGTATACTAATATAATTTATAATTTAGATAATGTTGCAAATACATATTTAAATAACGGAACACTTTCAGCAGTTATAACTACAAGTACTTCAACAAGAAATAACATATTAAATGGAAATATTTATATGACTGGAGGAACAATTGAAGGAACTCAATCTAATGGAATTAAAACTTCTGAAATAGTAAAAGTATCTGGTGGTAACATTAATGTTGGAAGGTCAGGAGTAATATTAGATCCTTCTTCAACAACAGGAATAGAATTTACAGGTGGAACAATAAAGGGAAATGATTATTCTATAAATAGTGATAATACAAGTACAATTAATATTAGTAATACATTGATAGGTGAATTACTAAACGATAGTAGTGGAACAATAAATATACAAGGGAATTCACAAATAACAGGTAGAATTAATAATTATAATACACTAGGTATAATTAATATTTTTGATAGTGCTCAAATATCAGGTCAAATTTATAATAGAACAAGTGGGACAATTAACATAGATAATGAAAATATTGTAATTAATAATAATTCTACAACCAATGAACTTATTTATAATTTTGGTACAGGGTTAATAAATATTAAAAGAGGAAAAATTTATCAAAATGCCTCTTCAAGCAATGCAACTATAAAAAATTACTCAAGTGGAACAATAAATATAGGAGTAAAAGATGGAATTGTTAATAATAATTCTGTTATTATAACAAATAGTAATGATGAAGTAATTGAAAATAAGCAAGGAACAATTAATTATTATGATGGTACACTAACAAGTATTAACTCTATAAGAGGGCAATTAACAGAAACAGAAACTGGATATGAAGTTGTTCTTACAAAAGATCAAACTACAGAAATACTTACAATAGGAAATACAACAGATGTTGCATCAATAACTTTAGGAGAAACAACAACAATGTATAATACTCTTAATGACGCTGTTTTAGCTTGTATGGATAATCAAAATACTACTATTAAAATATTAAAACCTTTAATAATAACACCTCAAACAATGGTAAATATTTCTTTAAATAAAGATATCAAACTTGATATTAACGGAAAAGAAATAAAATGCCATTCATCTCAAGGAAGTATATATAATAGTGGTAAACTAGAAATATTGGATTCACTTGAAGTAAATGGAACAGGATTAATAACCGGATATGGAAGCAATATTATTACAAATGAAAAAGAATTAATAATTTCATCAGGTATAATAAACGGATTATCTAGTATAGAACAAAAAGTTATTAATAATATTAATACTGGAACAATAAGTATAACAGGCGGTAAAATAAGAGGAACATCAGATTATGGTGAAAGAATATATTGTATTTATAGTTCAAGTATAGGAACATCAAATCTAACAGGTGGAATAATAGAAATGTATAGAAAAGCTTCTACATCATATTTTGGGCTATATGTAGATAATTCTGATATAGTAAATAAACAAAATATTAATATTTCAGGAACCCAATTTATAGGAATGACAAGCTCAGGATTAGAATCAAATAGTTACGCAATATATAATAATGCAGGTACAAAAATAGTTATGACTTCAGGACAAATAAATTCAGGTGATTATGGTATCTACAATAAAGATGAAGTTGAAGTAAGTGGAGGAAGTATCTATGGAAATTCAAATACAGGTATATATAGTACAGGAATAACATCTAAGATACTATTAAAGGGAGCGGTTTCAATAATGTCCAATACAGGTGTTAGAAATGGTGGTAACTTTACAATGGAAGGCGGTAGTATTACATCAAGTGGAACTTCAATAAATAATGGAGTAAATAATGGTGCAATAACAACAATTTTAGGTGGAGAAATAAAAACAACTTCAACTTCAACAAGTACGGCATGTATTTCAAATGTCGCTTCATCTAATTTAATACTTCTAGGTGGTAAAATAATAAATGATTTTGGAAATGGAATTAGTAATACACACGCAACTTCAATTATAACTATCGGACAAAAAGATTATCCGGTAAGTAAAACAACACCAGAAATTATTGCAGGTAATTATGGATTAAGCAATTCAACAGGAACATTTAAGTTTTATGATGGAATAATAAAAGGAGGAGTTCAGGCAATTTTTGGAACAGTAAATGACACCCCAATTCTATATAGTGTACAAACAGAAAACGATAATAAAACCGCATATCTAGCAATTCAAGGAACATTTACACAAGTTGCTAAAGTAAACAGTATTTATTTTGATAGTTTACAAGAGGCAGTAAATGCTACTACAACTGGAACAATTATTTTACAAAAAAATATAGTAGTATCAGAACCAGTAACAATTGCTGAAGGAAAAAACATAACACTAGATTTAAATGCTCAAACATTATCTTCTGCAATAGAAGGTGGATTGATAATTAATAATGGTACATTAACAGTTATAGATAGCCAAGAAGACGGAGGATCAACAGTAGAATATGGAATGATTGAAAACTATGATGATATAGCAATAGTAAATAATTCTATATTAACAATAGGTGTAAATGACACAAATGTATATACAAATTCACCAAGAATTCTAGGTGGAACATATGCTGTAACAAATGCAGCAGGTACTTTTAATTACTATGATGGTATATTAAAAGGAGTTACTCAAGCAGTGAATGGCACAATAACTCAAATAACAAATCAGCCAGGATATTCCGTAAAAGATGGAAGTGAAACAATAAACGAACTAGTGTATTTAACTAAATACCTAGGAATATAAAATAAATAAAAGTAAAAAAATAAACGAACTAGTGTATTTAACTAAATACCTAGGGATATAAACTAGACGAAATTTAAACAATAAATGCATTAAACCATTTAACTAAATACCGATGGATATAAACCAAAGGGAAGTTAGAAAATAAATGATCTAAGGTATTTAAACAAATACCGAGGAATATAAACCAAATGGAAGTTAGAGAATAAATGAATTAAGGTGTTTAAATAAACACCTATTGATATAGAATAATATAAAATTATATGAAATAATATAAAGTAACTCCTAAACATATAATTGAAAAGTATGTAGAAAATTAAAACATAAATAAATTTAATAGTATAAAAAAATCAGTCTAAATGTTAATCCATAATTGGAAAACATATAAGACTGATTTTTTGTATTTAGAATACATGTATTGGTGCAACTGGAGGGATTCGAACCCCCGACCTTCCGGTTCGTAGCCGAACGCTCTATCCAGCTAAGCTACAATTGCGAGTTATGTGTAAATAATTACTATTATTAAATACTTTAGGAATTAGAACATAGTCTAATGTGAATAATAGCAACATTAATATAATAACAATCATAAAATATAATAATAATATAATAACAATTATAAAATATAAGAATAATTATAATATATAAGGGTTATTATGTTTTTAAAAATTAATTAATAATAACTATCATAAAACACAATGAAAATTCTATGTAATTCTAAATACACAAATAATTATACCGTGTTTTATATACTTTTACAAGAGAAAATTCGAAAAAACAAAAAAAATCAAAAAAACTATTGAAAAATAGTGTTATATATGTTATATTATATAAGTATTTGCGCTTAAAAATATAGCAAATAATAAATCGAGGTGTAGCGCAGTTGGTAGCGCGCGTGGTTTGGGACCATGAGGTCGCAGGTTCGATCCCTGTCACCTCGACCATAAAAGAGACTTTATAGGTCTTTTTTTTTATGCCTAAATGTGAAAAATTTCGACATCTAATACTGAAATTAAGAGATTACTTAAAAATTTGAAAATATAGAAAAAATCTGTTATAATTGAATCATCTTTGGTAAATACCAATTTACATATAAATTAATCCTGGAAAAATTTTTAAGGAGGAAGAAAAATGAAAAACACATTAAAACGGAGTATTTATGCACTAATCACATTAATTGCAATTGTGTTTACTACAATTGCAGGAGGGTCAATATTTGCGGAGGTTTCAGCACAAGAAACAACGGTATCTACAATTAAATACGTTAAATTCATTAAAGATGAAACGGCAACGTTTAAGGCAAGTAATGGACAAACAATCAAGTTTCAACATATTCTATATATTCCAAAAGATTCTCTTCCTAATCCTGGAAAAGAAATTCTTGAGTCTCAACCGATAGGAATATATTGTGAGACAGTTGAACCAGATCAAAAAGCACTCCAATGGGACCAAATGGTCAATGTAAATGAAACACCTATTTCCCCAAATCAAATAGATAAAAGTGAACATAAAATTTTATCTAGATTATTGATTCAGTGGAAAAGTTTTCCTACAAAAAATTTAATAGAAAAGTATGATTTAAATGAAGATGGAAGGTTATCGGTCATAGATATTATAATAATGAATAATTTCTATTATACATGTCCTTTGAATTTTTTAATTAATAATGAACAGAAAATGGATAAGGACACTTTTGATGCTCTATTAATGGAGCACTTAAATAATAAAGAAAAGCAATTTTTTATAATGGCAACAGATACACCATTAAAACCAGTTACTACAACAAAAGTAACAGTTCCATCGACTGCGACTACTGAAATTATAGTTACAACAACTCCAGTAACAACTACTGCGAAAACAAGTACAACTAAGGAAACTACAGTAGTAACAACTAAATCTTCAACCGTTCCAACAAGTAAAACAACTACAAAACCTGCAAGCACAACTACTTTAACAACTGTGCCTACAACAAAATCTTCAACAGTTGAGACTACCACAGCTAAAGTTACAACTGTCCCAACAACTACTGCGAAAACAACTACGGAACAAAGTACAACTAAGGCAACGACTGTAAATACGGCACCAACTACAACAAAGTCAACAACTGTTACTACTACAAAGCCAGTAAGCACAACTACTTTAACAACAGTTCCAACAACGAAATTGACAACAGTATCAACTACAAAAACAACAACAGTACCCACAACAAATTTTACAACTGTGCCTACAACAAAATCTACAACAGTTGAGACTACCACAGCTAAAGTTACAACTGTCCCAACAACTACTGCGAAAACAACTACGGAACAAAGTACAACTAAGGCAACGACTGTAAATACGGTACCAACTACAACAAAGTCAACAACTGTTGCTACTACAAAGCCAGTAAGCACAACTACTTTAACAACGGTTCCAACAACGAAATTGACAACAGTATCAACTACAAAAACAACAACACTCCCTACAACTACTGAAGTGACATCGGAAATAACTGAAGGTACAACTACCGAAGTATCAACTACTACAAAGGAAATAGTTACACCTGAAGAAACAACTAAAATAACAACAGAAACTGAAGAAACTACGGTAACAACAATAACTGAAGCAACAACACCAGAAGTCACAACAATTATTACTGAAGTAACATCGGGCATAACTGATGCAACAACACCAGAAGTTACAACAATTACTACTGAAGTGACATCGGAAATAACTGAAGGTACAACTACCGAAGTATCAACTACTACAAAGGAAATAGTTACACCTGAAGAAACAACTAAAATACCAACAGAAACTGAAGAAACTACGGTAACAACAATAACTGAAGCAACAACACCAGAAGTCACAACAATTATTACTGAAGTAACATCGGGCATAACTGATGCAACAACACCAGAAGTTACAACAATTACTACTGAAGTGACATCGGAAATAACTGAAGGTACAACTACCGAAGTATCAACTACTACAAAGGAAATAGTTACACCTGAAGAAACAACTAAAATACCAACAGAAACTGAAGAAACTACGGTAACAACAATAACTGAAGCAACAACACCAGAAGTCACAACAATTATTACTGAAGTAACATCGGGCATAACTGATGCAACAACACCAGAAGTTACAACAATTACTACTGAAGTGACATCGGAAATAACTGAAGGTACAACTACCGAAGTATCAACTACTACAAAGGAAATAGTTACACCTGAAGAAACAACTAAAATAACAACAGAAACTGATGAAACTACGGTAACAACAATAACTGAAGCAACAACACCAGAAGTCACAACAATTATTACTGAAGTAACATCAGGCATAACTGATGCAACAACACCAGAAGTTACAACAATTACTACTGAAGTGACATCGGAAATAACTGAAGGTACAACTACCGAAGTATCAACTACTACAAAGGAAATAGTTACACCTGAAGAAACAACTAAAATACCAACAGAAACTGAAGAAACTACGGTAACAACAATAACTGAAGCAACAACACCAGAAGTCACAACAATTATTACTGAAGTAACATCGGGCATAACTGATGCAACAACACCAGAAGCTACAACAATTACTACTGAAGTGACATCGGAAATAACTGAAGGTACAAATACCGAAGTATCAACTACTACAAAGGAAATAGTTACACCTGAAGAAACAACCAAAATAACAACAGAAACTGATGAAACTACGGTAACAACAATAACTGAAGCAACAACACCAGAAGTCACAACAATTATTACTGAAGTAACATCAGGCATAACTGATGCAACAACACCAGAAGTTACAACAATTACTAGTGAAGTGACATCGGAAATAACTGAAGGTACAACTACTGAAGTATCAACTACTACAAAGGAAATAGTTACACCTGAAGAAACAACCAAAATAACAACAGAAACTGATGAAACTACGGTAACAACAATAACTGAAGCAACAACACCAGAAGTCACAACAATTATTACTGAAGTAACATCGGGCATAACTGATGCGACAACACCAGAAGTTACAACAGTTACTACTGAAGTGACATCGGAAATAGCTGAAGGTACAACTACCGAAGTATCAACTACTGAAATGGAAATAGTAACAACTGTAGAAACAACAAAAACAACAACAGAAACTGATGAAACTACGGTAACAACAATAACTGAAGCAACAACACCAGAAGTTACAACAATTACTACTGAAGTGACATCGGAAATAGCTGAAGGTACAACTACCGAAGTATCAACTACTGAAACGGAAATAGTAACAACTGTAGAAACAACAAAAATAACAACAGAAACTGATGAAACTACGGTAACAACAATAACTGAAGCAACAACACCAGAAGTTACAACAGTTACTACTGAAGTGACATCGGAAATAACTGAAGGTACAACTACCGAAGTATCAACTACTGAAACGGAAATAGTAACAACTGTAGAAACAACAAAAGTATCAACTGTAACCGATGAAACAACCATAAAAGAGACTTTAATATCACAGGAAACGACAACCACTGTAGATGTAACAACAGCACCGGAAGTAACAACAGCACCGGAAGTAACTACAGAAGAGGATGATGTAACAACAGTTCCAGTGACAACCGTAAAAGAGACTACAATAACGACAGTGCCTGTTGAGACAACAGTTCAAAGTAGTAATGCAACAACAACTCAAGAGTCAATAACATCTGAGTATACTACTACAACAGTATCAGATGAAACAACAACCGCACCAGAAGTAACTACACTACCCGAAACAACAGTACCAGAGGAGACTACAACAGAGAGTAATACTCTACCAGTAGATCCAGAGGGATGGGAGATTGACCAGGAAATCTATGATGCATTAGTAAATTCTGCTGAATTATTTGGGATAGACAGATATAAAATAATTTGGAGTGAGGAAGAAATTCTATATTCCATTGTTTATATTAATGATTGGTTTGCCAACAGTTATGATTTACAACAACAATGGGGTATTCAACTTTGTGATGTACAAGAGGTGAGAGAAGAGAATCCAGAATTTATTGAAGAGTATTTTTTAAATGATACCCTTGATTTTCTAAATTTTGTATGGAGGCCTTGTCTGATAGATGATGAGCAAGATAAAGAGCTATCATGGAATAAAGACATAAGATATGAGTTATTCTGGTTAAAAGGCACAGGTTATACTCCATGGAAGTATCAGCACTGGTGTCTGATACCACTAGATTCAAATGGAAATGAGGATTTAAGATTTTTGTATAAAAGAAAAGAAGCGATAGAAAATATTCCGCAAGAATTAACTAATAATGTAGGTAAAGCGGTTATAGAAGAAATAACTCAAATAGCAGAAACTCCTAGTTTTGAAGTGTTTGAAGAAATAACAATGACTAATATACATTTTTTATATGAACCAAAAGTTATATCAACAAAAGAAATTGATTTTAATAAAAAAACAGATATTTATGGATCATCAGAATTAGAAATTGAATATTTCTTTCCTGCTAAAACCGAAGATAAATCGTTTAAATGTAATTATATTAATCTCACTCCTTTATATTATAAAGGCAAAGATGACTTTAAATTATTATAAAAAAATAGAAATACAAATGTATTAAAAAGAGCTGATTTAATCAGCTCTTTTTTTCATCGGAGCATATTAAATATTATATATATATTATAAGTTGAAGTATATAAGAAAGATTTTGATTAATGATAAATTTATGTTATCGTTTTAATATTTTGATTTATTATATATAATGGTTATTTAATATATTAATATAAAACATTGATTTATGTCTACTTGGAATTTAAAAAGTTGTAAAATTTTAAAAAAAGTGTTATAATATATATAACGTTGGTAAATAACCAACACAAACGTATATTAATCTTTAAACATTTTTAAGGAGGAAAGACTATGAAAACAACATTATTTAAACGGACAAAAACATTATTAGCAATTGGTTTTGCACTTTTTACAACATTTACTTCTCTAAATGCAAATGTATTTGCAGCTGAGAAAAATCTAATTGAATATGTAAATTCCAACACAAAATTTTCATTTCAAGGACCAGACAATAGTACATACGAGTTTTCATTAGTGAAATTATTGGAAGAGTCAGCACTACCAAATCCTTCGGAAAAGCAAATAGCTGATGCAAAAACAATTGGGGTTCAATTTACTGTAACAACAAAGAACAATCAAACATTGAGTTGGGAATCAATTATTGTATCTCAAAATGGTGAATTAACTGCTTCAGAAATTAATTTCAACAATTATATTGAATTATCCAGAATTATAACTAAACATCTTGTTACAGACGAATTACAATTAAAAATGTATGATCTACAATATGACGGTTATATAGACGTAAGAGATATAGTTGCACTAGAAAACAGATATTATAGTTGTCCAACCAATTTCTTGATTCTTAATGGTCAAAAAATGTCGTTAGATATCTTTAGTAGTTTGTTGGCAGAGCACAAGAATGAAGCTATATTCAAAATTTATTCAACAGATAAACCAACTATTATTGAAACAACGACAGATGAGCCTGTTATTACAACAATAGAGACGAGTATAACGACAGATAATTTTTCGGAAACAGAAAATTATACAACCTCAATAGTTACAACGACACCATATAATGAAGAAACAACTGATATAATAACAACAACGTCAACGGAGATTACCACAACACAAGAGACTACTATAGTTACCGTACCAGAAGAGTCAGCAGTAACATCAATAATTACAACGACACCGGCTACTGAAGAAACAACAGCTGAATCTGAAATAACCATAGTCAAGGATACAATAACTGAACCAGAGATAACAACAGTTAATGAAACAACAACCGCACCAGAAGTAACCACACTACCAGAAACAACAGTTCCAGAGGAGACTACAACAGAGAGTAATACTCTACCAGTAGATTCAGAGGGATGGGAGATTGACCAGGAAATCTATGATGCATTAGTAAATTCTGCTGAATTATTTGGTATAGATAATTACAAAATAGTTTGGAGTGAGGAAGAAATTCTATATTCCATTATTTATATTAATGATTGGTTTGCCAACAGTTATGATTTACAACAACAATGGGGTGTTCAACTTTGTGATGTACAAGAGGTGAGAGAAGAAAATCCAGAATTTATTGAAGAGTATTTTTTAAATGATACCCTTGATTTTCTAAATTTTGTATGGAGGCCTTGTCTGATAGATGATGAGCAAGATAAAGAGCTATCATGGAATAAAGACATAAGATATGAGTTGTTCTGGTTAAAAGGCACAGGTTATACTCCATGGAAGTATCAGCACTGGTGTCTGATACCACTAGATTCTAAAGGAAATGAGAATTTAAGATTCTTGTATCAAGGAAACAAGTCCTAGTTAATGCATTAAATTTGTTATGCAATGTGTAGACAAAATAACCGTTTAATCAAGAATTATAATTATAACAAAAAAGAGAAGATAAATTTTATCTTCTCTTTTAATATGCCAAATTTTAAAATAAATATATTTAAAAGTCCAAATCCCTAGAAAAAACAACAAAAACATATAGTTATTTTACAAAGTATTACAAAAATGTAATTAAAATGATAAAAAATGTAAAAATGTATTTCCGTAAGAAAACCTATTAATACCTATAATTCCTATATTGTATATAATAAAAGCCATTGTTAAAATTGATTTAATAATAAAAATATATAAACAGTGGAGGAAAAATTATGGAAGAGAAAGTTTTTACAAACAGCAAATTAAAAAGCATATTGGTAATAATATTAATAATGAGTATGCTAGCATCATTTGCAACACCATTTAAAATTAGCAAGGCAGCTGATGAACAAAATCAGTATGTTAAGTTTAAAACAAATTGGACAAATAATACAAATACATTGGATACACTAAGTAACAGAACTGTGTATGCATTATTTGATATGCAGCTAACTGGAAGTGTTGCAACAGGGTTTAGAAATATGAAAATAAAAGCAGAGGAACTAACCGAAAATCCGGAAGATTTACAATATCCAACTGCATTAATTAGAATAAATCCAGCTGCAAATACTAAAAATATAATAAATGGTAGTAAAAGCAGTACATTAGAATTTAATACTCCACTAAACTCTGGAACTTCAATTTCAGGGGATATTGCTATTAGTGTTAGCACAAAGGAATATAATAATTTTGATCAATTTGTGAAAAAAATCAAAGTTTCTTTATCTGGAGAATACATAGACCCTATTACAAGAGAAGTAGTTTATGTAGATGAGATTATTGAGCCAACTGTTTTAACATTAAATGTAACACCAGAACAAAAAGTCACATTTTTTAATAGTAATATTATATTAAATGAACCTGGTAAAGGAAGTGGAACTATATCAAATATACATGCTCTTATTGAGAATGGTCGAAAAATTGGTTGGTATGTAAGTAGTGTTTTAGTAGATTATACTCTTCAAGTTTATAGCCAAGAATATACTCAAGAAAATGAAATAACAATTACAATAGGTAGAAAGAATAAAATATCAGAAAATGAATATGAAAACAAGTTAGATGTTGGTTACACTGTTGATTGGGGACAACTAGAAGTAGAATTTGGTACTCCTACAAAAACAGAAAATCCTAATGGAACAGATACTTATGTATTTAAAAAAGGAAATTTTTCCGATACTTTTATAAAAGAGCAAACATTTGCAATAAAAGGAACAAACTATAAAATTAGTTTAACATATCAAATAGAAAATACTGAAACTGCACCGTATGATGAGGAAAGTACAGAAATATATTTAGAAGCTAAATGTAAAACAAATGGATGGAAAGTAACAGAAAACGCATTAGGAAGTGAAACGCAAAAAATATCTAATGAAATATTAAAAAATGTATATGACTATGTTGCTTTATCACAGAGTATGCCGGGTTTCCACTCTTGGATTGGTACTAGTTATTCTTCATTAAAAAGTATAAATAAAGAAATGATAGATCAATTTATACAAGATGGAGAATTAGAATTGCCATTAAATTTATCTACCAATTATATATGGGGGCCAGAGAATAGTGAACATGATGGTGTGATTACTGCTGGAATTCCAGAATTAGAGTATTTTTCTGATGAAAAAACTATAAAAAAATTAGTTTTATCTAATAATGAAATGACATTAAAATCTGTAACAGCAAGTGGGATTCAAGGTGGAAAAAAATTAGAGGTATATAATGGAGCATCTTCACTTGGAGAGTTAGGTTCATTACAAACACTAAATATTCCTCAAGCAAGTAATATCATAGGATATTCTGTAAAACTTAAAAATTTTATTGATGAAAGTTTATGGGGAAGCGAAATATATAATGGATATAGTGTAGTATATACGTTATCAAAACAAAAGCTTATTGATGCAGGATTAAGTGAGACTGAGATTAGAAATATAATATCAATTAGACAAAATTCAAAAGTTACAAGTGGAGAATGGATATATGGTGATACTACAGCTCAAATAAGAGCATTTGATACAGATTTGTATAGGAAATCATATTTAGAAATGGATTTGGGAGAATTTGATTGTGAAGCAACTACAGAAAATAAAACAATTACATTATCTATGTATAAAAATTCAGAAATAATAACTAATAGTAATGTAACAGTTAGAAATGTTAATCCTAAAATATATGTTAAATTATCAAATGGATTTAGATACCAAATTAAAAATGTTAGTATGACACAAAATCCAAATATCTATATAAAAAGTTCAAAATTAGAAAAAATAAATGGAGAGCAATTTATAGTAATAGAATGTGATGGTACATATGATAGTTTAGAAACTGGAAGAGTAAATATTACAATTGATATAGCTAGAAAATTGGAAGATTTAGGGCTTCAAAGAGTTCAAAATATAACGGCGTATATGTTAACAGATAATGAAAACTATTTTACAATAAGCAGTAATATGTTAAATTTACCAAAAGGCACAAGTACACCAGATACTCTTTATAAAATACAAAGACCTTATAATATTGTAAGAACAGATAGTGTCGAGACAGGGACAGGAATTTACTTTCTTGGTGTTAAGCGTTTATACGCATCAAG
>Ga0209373_10001583_pt1 | contig 25923 bp, 19 predicted proteins | sample Higcelweek5metaG_FD_187173 | JGI IMG/M metagenome (GOLD analysis project Ga0209373, IMG submission 187173) | Freshwater pond sediment microbial communities from the University of Edinburgh, under environmental carbon perturbations - High... | ecosystem: Environmental > Aquatic > Freshwater >... | reverse complement strand
AACGGGGCCGGCACGATCGCCGCCAGCAGCCTGGAAGGTTCCAACGTCGATATCGCGGAGGAATTCACCAAGCTGATCGTGGCCCAGCGATCCTATACGGCCAATACCCGCGTCATCACCACGACCGACGAAATGCTGACGGAGACGATCAACTTGAAGCGCTGATCCGGCGGGCGGTACCGGCCCCTTATCCCAGGTGCATGGCGTGTCGATCCCGGCCCCGTAAAGGGCCGGGATTTCGCATTTTCAGGGCATGTGCCCGACCGGCTGCAGGCCTATGCCATTGGTGGGCTGGTCAAGCGGCTATGTGATTACTATCTTGGGGCGATAGGTCCACTTCCCCGCCGACTGCCAAATGTCCTTGTCAGGCATATCCGCACTGTTGGGTGTTACCCAGCCGCGCAGCAGCGCGGGCGGGGCGGGGGTACGTGCGGTCTCTGGCGGCGGCGGGCAACAGCAGGAACTATCCAACGAACAGCAGCAGCAGGTGCGGGAGCTGCAAAAGACCGACACCCAGGTGCGCCAGCATGAACAGGCGCACAAAACCGTCGGCGGCCCCTATGCGGGGGCGATTTCCCTTGAATATACCACTGGCCCTGATGGTCGGCGTTATGCGACGGCGGGCGAGGTTCCCATCGACGCTTCCCCGGTTCGTAACGACCCGGAAGCCACCATCGCCAAGATGGAGGTGGTGAAGAGGGCTGCCCTGGCCCCACCCGATCCATCGCCCCAGGATCGCGCCGTTGCGGCGAAGGCCGATGCTGCCAAAACCCAGGCGCAAGGGGAGTTGCGCGACAACGGCCAGGATCAGTCAGCCAGTGGCGGTGACGGCGGTGATGGGGCTGCCACTGAAGCCAATCCGGCTTCCCCCTTGCTGAGCCGCCGCGCTGTTGCGGCCTATGCCGCCAAAGAGCCAACTTCTGCGGCCAGTCTGCTCAGCGTTTTGGCATGATACCAACCTGCCCAAAGGTTGACCCTTAGGCAGGTTGGCGACCGGCGACCGGCGACCGGCGACCGCCAGCCTGCGCCCCCATGGGTGCGTAAGCCAAGCTGCCGGCGGCAGCGCCCCGCACCTGAGGGAACACGAAACCTTCCTTGATCGGTCACGATCAAGGAAGGTTGGTATCAGCTTGCCTTCGGCAGTGTCTTTTCGACGGCGGACAGGAAGTCCGCATCATCGGGTTCGACCTTGGAGGGGAAAGCCGCCACCAGCGTGCCGTCCGGCGACAGCAGATATTTATGGAAATTCCACTTCGGTTCGCCCTTCTGTGCGGCCACCCACTTGTAGAAGGGGTGCGCCTGGGCGCCCTTCACCGGTTCCTTCGTGGTAAGCGGGAAGTCGATGGCAAAATTGACGTCACAGAATTCCTTGATCTCCTTGTCGGAGCCCGGTTCCTGGCCGCCAAAATCATTCGACGGAACGCCGACGACGACCAGACCCTTGTCGCGATACTTTTCCCACAGCGTTTCCAGACCCTTGTACTGGCGGGTGAAACCGCACATGGAGGCGGTATTCACCACCAGCACGGCCTTACCCTTATACTGCGCCAGGGGAAGGTCGCCGCCTTCAATGGCCTTGAAGGTGAAATCATAGGCGTTTTCCGCCTTGGCCGGACCGGCAAAACCGCCAAAACCCGCCAGCAGTGCCGTACCGGCGCAAAGCCCCATGAAGGTGCGGCGAGAGAAAACGCGACTGACCTGTTCCATGACTTCACCTGATTGGTTGGGTTTGACCATTATTTAGAAGCTCAGCTCTCGCCGTCCAGGGTTTCCCGCATCTTTGTGGCCAAAGCATCCAGCCAGAATGGTTTCTGCAGGAAATGGGTGCCGGGTTCCAACACGCCATTATCGACGACCGCGTTGCGGGTGTAGCCGGTAGTATACAGTACGTTCAGACCCGGCAGCAGCATTTGTGCCCTGTCGGCCAGAGGGCAGGGGCCGTCCCCTTACCGCTGCTCGCCGAAGACATTACCGGAGATGGCGGGGCTCATGAACTCGCCCAGATTCTTCAGCACGACACGGAAGAACAGCCGGTCGCCCGTGTCCACGCCCGTGCGCTGGGTGTAATTGCGTTCGCCCACCAGTTGGAAGGTCAGGCATTCATCCTGATAGGTGATGGTGGCACCGCTGTTCAGCGGGCCGCTGCCACCTTTGGCCATATCACGCCTGTGGCTGATGCCGACCGACCAATGGTCGGTGATGGCCGAACTGACCGACAGGGCCAATTCCTCCCGATCCTGCAGCGTCGTGGAGGTGCTGCTGGATGTCTGGGCCAACTTGTCGATGAAGATGTAACTGCCGGACACACGGAATTGCGACGGACCGATGGTGCCATAGACATCGTGCAGGCGCTGGGCCAGCGTCTTGCTGTCCAGCCGGAAAGAATAGCTGATATCCAGCCAGGGGCTGGGGGTCAGTTCAAGCTTGCCGACGACATCGGATGTGCGGCGGCGCAGGCCGGAACCATCGGGGAAGTCGGTGTCATTCTGCAGCCGATAGGATTGCCCCAGAAACAGGGTGCTGCTGCCGCCACCAAACCCATACAGGCCATTTTTCACACCATAGGTGACACGCTGCCCGCCTTCCAGCCGGTCGATGCCGGTATAGCGCGAACTGCTGAACAGGTTTGTGTAATCGAACTCGATATCCTGACTGTCCTCGTTGGGAATGGCGGAGCTGTTGGAAATGTTGGGGGCCGCCGACAGCATCACCATCGGCTCCACCATATGCTGCACCGTGCCCACCTGCCGCGCGAACGGCATGGAGACGGTCCATTCCGTGTGCGGGAAGGCACGCAGGCGGGCCTTGTCGTCATCTTCCACCGTGCCGTCATCGCGGCGCAGGTTGGAAACCCAATAGCCGTCGGTGCGCAATTCCGCTTCCAGGGTGGAGACCAGGCCGATGGTGGCGATATCTTCCCGCCGCCAGCCGACGGCACTGGACAGGCGCCGCGTATCGTTGCCATCGGTGCGCAGCAAGGACAGGAACCCGGCATCCAGTTCCCAGCGCCCGCCCAGCAGCTCGCCCGGCTCGCCTAGCAGATTATACTGCGCCATGGGCAGCACCAGCGGCTCCTCCTCCGTGTTGGAGGGGCGGAGATCCTGGAAATCATAGGCATTGACGGAGAAATAATCCCGACCGCTGAACCATTCCAGATAGGCCTTACTCTCCAGAATGTCGGCGGAGGAATAATCGTAACGCAGCAGGTGCGTATCGTCGGTTACCCGCTGCAGATCGAAGCCCCAGCGCCAGTTCTGATCAATATCGAACCGGCCATTGGCGAAGATGTGACCACGGAAATCCTTCTTGGTGACCTCCTCATTCCCGATCACCCGGGGGCGGTCGGCATAGGTGGCGCTGCCCGAAACGCTGAGGCTGCCGGTACCGAAGCGTTGGCGGTATTCACCGCCCAGCAGCAGGCCGTCTTCCGTGCTGGGTACTACCTCCAGGGTGAAATCCTTCGATTCATCGATATCGAAGAAATATTTGATACGGGCATAGGTGCCAATATCGGAGCTGATGCCCCCCGTCGGGGCCATGAAACCGCTGCGCCGTTCCACTGTGGGGTCCGGATGGCCGAAGAAGGGCATGTACATCACCGGTATGCCCAACACCTCCAGCGTGGCGTCGCGGTAATAGATATCGTGCTTTTCCTGGTCATGCGTGATGCGGGCCGCCCGGATCTGCCAGATCGGCGGGCGCGTCGGATCGGTGGCGCACAGCTCGCAAGGAGAATAAACGCCCTTTTCCATGCGGGTATAGCGCCCGTCCAGCCGCTCCCCCTGCATGGCGGAGAATTTGGAATTATCCGACATCAACACGCGGACCTGATCGACAAAGCCGCGCGACATGTCGTCCGACAGTTCGGTGTAGTTGGCGAACAGCACCTCGCCCGTCGGCTCCAGGATGGAGACATTGCCCGAGGCGGTGACGATATTGGTCTTTTCCGAGAAGCTGACCGTATCGGCCAGCAGCAGGCGCGAACCCTGGCTCAGTTCCACATGGCCGCGCGCGGTGACGATGCCCAGGTCCTCGTCATAATCCAGATGTTCGGCAGACAGCAGCACCGGCTGACCCTTGCCTTTGTCCTTATCCGCACCGGGTTGTGCCACGGGGGAGACGCCGGGCGTACCCACCGGGTTGGTCTGTGCCCAGGCCGCCGGCGCGCCCAGGGCGAGCGCGGAGCAGAGCAGCAGGCGACGGAGGCGGAGGGAGGTCGGCGTCATGGGCGGGCCGTCTTGCTCACGGGTGTCATCAATAGGGTTCCAGCTTGTCCCCGACGGCGGCGCTTAAGTCAATGGATGCCAGCGGCGGACAGGTCAGCGGCATGGAAGGGGGTGATTGCGGCAAAGGCGGGGCAAAGCCGCACCATGCCGCTCGGCGGCATCATTCCGCCGCCGCGCGCAGATCATCTTCCAGGCTGCCGGATTCGATGGCATGCCAAGCGGCGGCGATATGGCTGCGCATGACAGAGCCGGCCCAGGCGCCGTCGCGCACCTCCATCGCCGCCACGATTTCCAGATGGTGGTGCAGGCTGCGGCGCAGGGCTTCGGGGCTGTAGCGGTGGAAGGTTCGCAACACCAGGGGCAACTCCACCACCTGTGCCATCATGCTGCCCAGCCGCTGGGTTCCCGCACTCTGGATGATGATGCGGTGGAACTCCCCATTTGCCTCTGCGATGCGGGCGCGGGCGTCGGCGGTGCCTGCAGCCTCCAGGGCGATCATCTCCTCTGCCAGGTGCCGCAGCCGGGCCACATCGGCAGGCTGGCAGCGCTGGGCCGCCCGTTCGGCGGCATATCCCTCCAGCACGCCACGAAGATCGAAAATCTCCCGAATCTCCTCCATGGTCCAATCCGCCACGAAAGCGCCATGGTTGCGCAGGAAACGCACCGATCCTTCGGCATTCAGCCGGCGCAACGCCTCGCGGATGGGGGTGCGGCTGACGCCGATCCTTTTTGCCAGCTCATCTTCCTTCAGATGGGCGCCGGGTTGGAAATAGCCGGTCAGGATGGCATCCCGGATTTCGGCATAGGCCTTTTCCACCGCATTGCTCATCGTCCGCCCCCCCCCTATCGCCGCTATGGCGGCTTTGATGGGAAGTTCTACAGCGCAGGCCCCTGTGCACGCCAGCCCGCAGGATATGCCCCAACGGCTGGTCCTGGCACCCGACCGCGTCATTCATACAACAGTTCCAGTCAAAGTATACAATGGTTGCGTCTATCCCCTTGATGCCTATCGGGCTGCGACACAGAGTTCTTCACACGGGTAACAGGTCGCACAACCGAAACACGGTTGGCGAACCATCATAAATCAAAGAGAACAGTGGAGATGATCATGACAATGGCCAAGGGCGCGCTGTCTCGCCTGCTGACCGGGACGGCATTGGCGATTCTGCCAATTGTATCCAATAGCGCTATTGCCCAATCAACCGGTGCACCCGCGTCCGCTGACGGCACCATGTTGGAGGAAATCGTCGTCATCGCGCGCCAGCGTAATGAGACGGCTCGCGAAACACCGGTGGCGGTGGCGGCCTTTACCGCCGATACGATCGATAAGGCTGGTATTTCCGGCCCCGCCGACTTTCTGTCACTGACCCCCAATGTCAGCTTCCTGCAAACCACCAATGTGGGCGAAAGCCAGGTGCATATCCGTGGCGTCATCCAGCCGCGCGACAGCGAACCCCCCTTTGCCTATGTGCTGGACGGGGTGCTGGTGCCCAATCCCAACGCCTTTAACCAGGATATGGTGGATATCGAGCAGATTGAGGTGATCAAGGGCCCGCTGGGTTCCATTTACGGGCGCAATGCCATTGGTGGGGCCATTCTGGTGACAACCAAGAAGCCGGGTAACGAGGCTGAAGGTGAGATTCGCGCCGGTTATGAGTTCAATGGCAATGAATATAAGGTAACCGGCTTTGTCGGTGGCCCGATCATCGAGGATAAACTGTTCGCCCGCATTACCGCGTCCTACAAGGACCGCGAGGGCTATTACGAGAACATCACCCTGCATAAGAAGGAGGATGGCTTCTCCGAAGGGCAGATACGTGGCCGGCTGGTTTACAAGGCAACGGAAGACATCGAGGTGGATCTGTCGGTCGGCTATGCCAAGGTGGATGGCTACGCCTTCAATTTCAACAATCAGACCGCCGGCACGCCGGGTTTCACCACCGGGGTGAATATCAAGGATACCTCCATCCCCTATGTCGGCAATGTTGACAGTTTCAATAATCAGGAGCGGGTGGATATCGCCGGCAAGATTGATTGGGCCGCGGAGGCCGGTACCCTGACCTTTACCGCCGCCTATCATGATCTGAAGGAGAATATGGGCGGTGAAGGGGCCGTTGATCTGGCCTTGTTCGGCGTGCCTTTCCCCGGTGCGCCATCGCCGTCCGATTTTTTCACCAATCCGGCCCTTTATGAAGGCTATGGCCCGACACTGCGCGACGGCACGCAGTATCAGGAGCGCAACCAGGACGATACGTCCTTCGAACTGCGTTTCACCTCACCGGGTGAGGAACGATTCCGCTATATCGCCGGGGCCTATTACATCAAGTTCAACCGCGAGGTCGTGCTGAACCGCGGTAACGATCTGGGCCAGGGCGTGATTGTGCCGGAACCGCTGGGCGGGGCGGCAAACCCGGTGGTCGCTGTTACCTGGACCGATAATTCCAACGATGCCTGGGCCCTGTTCGGCCAACTGGCCTATGATATCGTGCCTGATGTGGAGGCGTCGGTGGCCTTGCGTTACGACAAGGAGAACCGGGAAAGCACCAATCTGACCCCCGTCGCCTATTCGCCCATTCCCAATGTTCAGGGGTTGGTGCGCAAGGAAAGCTTCAGCGACCTGCAGCCCCGCTTCTCCCTGCGCTGGAACGTTTCGGATGAAGTGTCCATGTATGCAACATATGGTGAGGGTTTCCGGTCGGGCGGTTTCAATCCGCTGGGCAGCCGCTTCAACATCATCAATGTCGATGGTGTGACGAACAGCACGGTGCAGGATGATTTCGACAAGGAGACCTCGTCATCGTACGAGGCGGGGGTGAAGACCCGCCTGTTCGATGGACGCGTCACCTTCAATGTCGCCGCCTTCACCACGAAGGTGGAGAATGCGCATTACTTCCAGTTCTTCCCCTTCTCCCTGTCGCGCGTGATCTCCATCGTTGATCGCAACGACATCAAAGGGTTCGAGATGGATGGCGTGGTGCGTGTGACCGATGGGCTGGACCTGTTCGGGGGCTTCGGCTATCTGGACAGCGAGATTAAGGAGAACAAGGAGTTGCCGGAAACGGTGGGCAACAGCTTCCCCTTCACCGCCAAGTACGACCTGATCATGGGGGGGCAATTTACCAAGCCCATCAGCGAAGGGTACGATCTGTCGGCGCGGTTGGAATATAACCGTACCGGGCCGATGTATTTCGACACGCTGAACACCCCGGGCACGGAACGCCCGGCGCTGGATCTGGTGAATGTCCGGCTGGGTGTGGAAAATGAAAGCTGGGGCATCAACCTGTTCGCCCGCAACCTGTTCGACAAGCGCTACAATGTTGATGGCGTGGTGTTGGTGGTGCCCAATACCACCACCTTTAACTTCGTCACCAAGGGCCTGCCCCGCACCTGGGGTCTGGAGTTGAAGGCGAAGTTCTGACCGGGGGCTGAGGGGAGGGGGCGTACGGTCACCCCCTTCCCTCAGCGTGCCACCATGCAGGTACGTTCCCGGCATTGAATGACGATGAAAACCTCTTTGCCATCGGCGGATTTCTGACCGGTACAGAGAATTTTGTAGAGCGTATCCGGTATCCGTCCGTTCACGCGTTTCAATATCTCCACCTTGCCGGGCTTGCAATTGGCGTCCTGTGCCGCCTGCTTTGCTTCAGCCTGCTGGGCTTGTGCCGTCAGCGGGCAGAACAGTGTCAGGGCAATCAGACCTGATAGAAGGATGCGGCCAATACGGGGCATGGGATGGCGACGGACTGTTGGGACGGGAGCCCACACCCTACGCCGCCGCCGTTCGGCTGAAAAGCCGTCAGCCGAGATGGCCATTGATCGCCAACTGCATTTTCGCTTCCCGCTGCCGCAGGTCATCGGTCATGGCGGGGCCGAAATCGTCGGCGCTGAAGATGCGCCGAATTTCGATTTCCGCCTGCTGGCCGGTGGGGTTGGGGCAGCGCTTTACCCATGCCACCGCCTCTTCCAGGCTGGCTGTATTGAAAATCCAGAACCCTGCGATCAGGTTGGTGGGATCGTCGTCAAAGGGACCAGCCTGCACATTGCGTTCAGTTCCGTCGAAACGGACCCTGGCGCCGGCACTGGTTGGCTGCAGCCCCTCGCCACCCGCCAGCACACCGGCTTTCATCAACGCCTCATTATAGGCGGTCATGGCTGCCAGCAGGTCGGTATCCGGCATTTGTCCGGTTTCGGTCTCGGTGGTGGCCTTCAGCAGAATCATGAATTTCATCGGGTGTCGCTCTCATGGGTGACATTGACCCCTGGAAGACGCTGCAACACGCGCCCAGCCGACAATGACGGGAGAAATACCCCAAAAAAAGAACCCCCGCCGGCGGACCGGCGGGGGTTCCCAAAATCGCTGCGGCTGCCGGCCCCGCGAACAGGGCCGGTCGCGCATCAGACGCTGTAGTACATCTTGTATTCGATCGGGTGCGGCGAGGTTTCAAACGCCAGCACTTCTTCCATCTTCAGCTCGATGAACGCGTCGATCATGTCGTCGGTGAACACGTCGCCCTTCTTCAGGAAGTCGCGATCGGCCGACAGGCTTTCCAGCGCTTCGCGCAGGGAGCGGCAGACGGTCGGGATTTCCTTCAGTTCTTCGGGCGGCAGATCGTACAGGTTCTTGTCCATCGCCTCGCCCGGATGGATCTTGTTCTGGATACCATCCAGACCGGCCATCAGCATGGCGGCAAATGCCAGGTACGGGTTTGCACCCGGATCGGGGAAGCGGACCTCGACGCGCTTGCCCTTCGGGCTGGACACGTGCGGGATACGGCAGGAAGCGGAACGGTTGCGGCTGGAGTAAGCCAGCAGCACCGGCGCCTCATAGCCCGGAACCAGACGCTTGTAGCTGTTGGTCAGCGGGTTGGTGAAAGCATTCAGCGCACGGGCGTGCTTGATGATGCCGCCGATGTAGAACAGAGCGGTTTCCGACAGGTCGGCATAGCCGTTACCGGCGAACAGCGGCTTGCCGTCTTTCCAGATGGACTGGTGGCAGTGCATGCCCGAACCATTGTCGCCGAACACCGGCTTCGGCATGAAGGTCGCGGTCTTGCCGTACTGGTGGGCGACGTTATGCACGACATACTTAAACAGCTGCATGCCGTCGGCCATCTTGACCAGCGTGCCGAACTTAACGCCCAGCTCGTGCTGGGAAGCCGCCACTTCATGGTGGTGCTTTTCGACTTCAACGCCCATCTCGCCAAGAACGGTCAGCATCTCGGCGCGCAGATCCTGGGCGCTGTCGATCGGGGCCACCGGGAAGTAGCCGCCCTTGACGCCCGGACGGTGGCCCATATTGCCACCCTCATAGGACTTGCCAGAGGTGTAGGGGCCTTCTTCGCTGTCGAACTCGTAGGACACCTTGTTCATCGAGACTTCGAACTTCACGTCGTCGAACACGAAGAACTCGGCTTCCGGGCCGAAATAGGCAACGTCGCCGATACCGGCCGAAGCCATGTACTTTTCAGCGGCCTTGGCGATGGAACGCGGGTCGCGCTTGTAGGGCAGGCCGGTGGAGGGTTCCAGCACGTCGCACAGCACGGTCAGCAGCGGCTGGGCCGAGAACGGGTCCATGACAGCGGTCGACAGGTCGGGCGCCAGGGTCATGTCCGACTCGTTGATCGCCTTCCAGCCGGCGATGGACGACCCGTCGAACATCACGCCGTCGGTCAGCAGATCCTCGTCCACGGTGGACAGGTGCTGGGAGACGTGATGGACCTTCCCCTTGATATCGGTGAAGCGGAAATCGACGTACTTGACGTCGTTTTCCTTGATCAGGTCGAAGAACTTGGCCAAATCAGACATAGCCTCTGCTTCCGTGGTTTGAGGTTTGTCGCTATCGCTGCGAGGCGGGGGTTGGTGCCGCTTCTCAAGTGAAGGGCGTTACTCCAACCTCCGCCGGTTTGGAAGATAATTTTCGCGACCCTGTCGGGAACGCGTGGAAAATTGCCGCAGTGACCATTGGGCGGGCGCTTCCCATCCCAGGCATTGCGGCGTTAAACATCAGATGGCGTCGGAGCCGCGTTCACCGGTGCGGATGCGGATGACCTCCTCCACCGGAGTGACGAAAATCTTGCCGTCGCCGATGCGGCCCGTATGGGCGGCCTGTTGGATCGCCTCAATCGCGCGGTCGACCAAACCGTCATCCATCACGATCTCGATCTTCACCTTCGGCAGGAAGTCCACGACATATTCAGCGCCGCGGTACAGCTCCGTATGGCCCTTCTGGCGCCCGAAGCCTTTGGCTTCGGTTACGGTGATGCCCTTGATGCCAACATCGTGCAGGGCTTCCTTCACCTCATCCAGCTTGAAGGGCTTGATGATGGCTTCAATTTTCTTCATCGCGTCCCACAGCTCCAAATTTCGGCGCCAACCAGCCCGTTGCCGGACGCCGGCCAGCGCGTCTTTCCATGTAAGCACGCCCCATGCCAGTTTCCCATCCCCTTGTGATCAGGGGATTCAATTCTGTCGCCCGCATGATTTGCATATATAAAGTGCATTTAATGGATCAAAAATTAATCAATCAGGTTAAAAATAGAGCATATCTGCCATTGCATCGGTTTAAAACAAGGCATTCCTGCATCTTATTGCGGCGTTTCGCGATCCCCTAAAAAAAGGCAAAAAAGTTCAAACCAGAGCTTGACGCCAGAACGGCAGCTGGTGCATATAGCGGCTCCCGGCGGCGGTGGTAGCTCAGTTGGTAGAGCTCTCGGTTGTGGTCCGAGTGGTCGCGGGTTCGAGTCCCGTCCATCGCCCCAGTTCCTCTTCTAAGAGGATACACGTTGAAGGCGCCCGGCGAAAGCCGCAGGCGCCTTTACGTTTTGCGGTCCGCTGATGCATCATCGGGTTTTCTATTCCCGCTGGAGCGGCGCCTTGAAATCGGGACAAGCCGTATTACTGACCACGCGCCAGATGTATGCCGCCGATCGGGCGGCCGTGGCTTCAGGCGTCGAAGGCTGGCGTTTGATGGCCGCTGCGGGAGCGGCGGTTGCAGATGCCGTACGCCGGTTGACGGCGGGGAAGCCTTCGCCTGTGCTGGTTCTCTGTGGGCCTGGCAATAATGGCGGCGATGGTTTCGTGGCGGCCTCCCTGCTGGCGATCGACGGCTGGCCTGTGCGGGTCGCTCTGCTGGGGGAGCGTTCGGCCCTGCGGGGCGATGCCGCCTGGGCGGCGCAGCAATGGGCTGGTGTGGTGATGCCGGCGGTGCCCGCCCTGCTGAGGGATGCCGCCATCGTCATCGATGCACTGTTCGGCGCGGGCCTGAGCCGGCCGCTGCAAGGTGCGGCGCTGGCCCTGGTGCAGGCGTTGGCGGAAAGCCGCTTGCCGGTGGTTGCGGTGGATGTGCCCAGCGGTGTCAACGGGGATAGTGGCCAGGTGATGGGGGCCGCCGCCCCGGCTTCTGTGACCGTTACGTTTTTTCGGCGCAAGCCTGGCCACTTGCTATTTCCCGGACGGAGCCTGTGCGGTCGGGTGGAATTGGCGGACATAGGCATACCGGCCGATGTGTTGGCCGGCATTGCTCCCTCGCTCTTCGAGAACGGGCCCGATTTCTGGGGCAGATATTATCCCTGGCCGCGCATCGGGGGGCACAAATATGCCCGCGGTCACCTGTTGGTGCTGGGGGGCACGCGGATGACGGGCGCGGCGCGGCTGGCGGCGCGGGCGGCCTTGCGGGTAGGGGCCGGTCTGGTGACTGTCGCCTGCGATCCCACTGTCACCCTTATATATAGTCTGTCGCTGGCCAGCCTTATCGTGACGCCACTTCAGGGCGCGGGCGATTTCACCGGCTTATTGACCGACGGGCGGCGAAACGCCGTTCTGTTGGGGCCTGGTGCCGGGATAGAGGGGGGTGCGGGAAGGTTGCTGCGTGCCGCCACGATTGCCGCTGTGGCGTCCGGGCGGTGCGGTGTGTTGGATGCCGATATTTTCAGCGTATTCGCCAATGACCTTTCATCCCTGGTCGCAGCAGGGTTGAACGGGAACTGGGTCTTGACCCCACATGAAGGGGAGTTTGGCCGCCTCTTCGGTGAACTGCCCGGCACCCGCTTGGAAAAAGCAGCGCTTGCCGCACAGCGCAGTGGGGCGGTGGTGCTGTTGAAGGGGCCCGACACCGTGATCGCCGCGCCGGATGGGCGTATTGCGATAAACCACAATGCCCCGCCGGAATTGGCGACAGCCGGCAGTGGCGATGTGCTGTCCGGCCTGATCGCCGGCCTTCTGGCCCAGTCCATGCCCGCCTTCGAGGCGGCCTGCGCCGCTGCCTGGATTCACGGCGAATCGGCACGGGAGGTGGGGGCAGGCCTGATCGCCGATGATCTGCCTGAGGCGCTGCGCGTGGTGCTGCCGCGGCTGCGGGGCATTGTCGAGTCGCTGTAGATGCAGCATCGGCGCGGGCGTTGATGTCCTTGGGTGTCGTGGGAAATGCGGGCCAATCCATGTTTCAAAATGATTACGCATGCATCGCTGCCGGGCAAACTATCTTTGCCTGAGGCGAAACGGGCGAATCCGGAGCCCTGAAGCGATCCTTTTAAAATCCAATTTAAATTGGTGGGAATAAAATCGGTTCCGGAGAGCCGGTTTGTTGCGAGGACAATGTTAATGCGTTAGCCTCAAAGGCAGATCGGTTCGTACCACTTTCGGCAGTAACAATGCGGGACAAGATGTTACCGCAGGTCAGCACTTCAACCTCTTTCAGTGGGGGAACGTGGAGATGGGCGTGTCGTTGTTCAAGCGTACCAAACCAATCACGACGCCGGTACCGGGCGCTGTTTACCAGCGGATGATTTTCAATTCGGTGGAGACGGCAAGGGTGGTGGATGTAACGGAGGAAGGCTTTCCTCTGCCCCATGTACGTTATATTGCCCGCAATGACATGATGGATGGCCCGGATCGTGGCCATCCAGCCCGTAACATTCGTATTCTGTCGGTGGACAGTTTCAACCGTCTCTTCGGTCATCCACGCGCGGGTTGAGTTGCACGGCGTCTGGCCGGGGCTCCCGGCGATCTGGAAACATGGGTGGGGCCGGCAGGCGCCCGCCCATGTTTCTTTAGCGCCTTTATGCTTTTTCCCCCACACATGCATGCCTTTGCATGCTTGAAATCGGTTAAGGACGGCTTCCGTGGTGGGGCTCCTGCGCGCGATGCACCACCTTTGCGGAATCGCGCTTGGCGCGGCTGTTTTCCCTTGCTATACGGTGCGCTCCCGCGGGTGGACCTTTTGGTCTGCCCGTGCGTGCGGGCGTGGCGGAATGGTAGACGCGCCGGATTTAGGTTCCGGTGTCGAAAGACGTGGGGGTTCAAGTCCCTTCGCCCGCACCACAACTTGTTGATTTTTACCCGCAACCCACCGCGGTGGCGCCGTTCCATGGGCGTATCCGCGGGAGCTTCGGCCCGATCCTCCGGGGCGGGGCGACCAGCTAAAGACAGGCATTTCGTCCCATGCAGATCACCGAGACCAGCGCTGAAGGCCTCCGCCACGACTACAAGGTCGTCATCACGACCCAGGACATCGAATCGCGGGTGCAGACCCGGCTGATCGAAGTCGGCAAGACCGTGAAGATGCCCGGCTTCCGTCCCGGCAAGGTGCCGATGCCGATCCTGAAGCAGCGCTATGGCATGTCGGTCATGGGCGAGGTGCTGGAAGCCGTCGTGCAGGAATCGGTCGACAAGCTGGTCGCCGACAACAACCTGCGTCCGGCCTTGCAGCCGAGTGTGAAGGCCGTGGAGCCGTTCGCCGAGGGCAAGGATTTCACCCTGGACGTTTCCGTCGAGCTGCTGCCGGAGTTCGAACCGGCCGATCTGTCCGGCGTTGAGATTGAAAAGCCTGTCGCCGTTGTGGCTGACCAGGCTGTGACCGAGAGCCTGGAGCGTCTGGCCAAGGCCCGCCGTACGACCGAGAAGGTGGAAGAAGATCGCGCCGCCGTGACTGGTGACGTGCTGCTGATCGATTTCGACGGTTCGGTCGATGGCGAGAAGCGCCCCGGCATGAAGGGCGAGGGTCATGAGCTGGAACTGGGTTCCAACTCCTTCATCCCCGGCTTCGAGGAGCAGCTGACCGGATCCAAGGCCGGCAGCGAGGTCACCGTTACGGTGACCTTCCCGACCGAATACCATGCTGCCGAACTGGCTGGTAAGGACGCCGTGTTCGAGGTGAAGGTGCATGAGATTCGCGCCGCCAAGGATGCGGAGCTGAATGACGATCTGGCCAAGAGCTTTGGCTTCGACGATCTGGATGGGCTGACGAAGGCCATTTCCGAGCGTATCGGTGACGAATATGCTGGCACTTCACGCCTGCGTGCCAAGCGTGCCCTGTTGGACAAGCTGGCCGAACTGCATGATTTCGACGTGCCGACCGGCATGGTCGATATTGAATTCGAGCAGATCTGGAAGCGCCTGCAGGATGAGCTTGCCAATGGCGATTCTGATAGCGAAGACAAGGATAAGGACGAAGACGCCCTGAAGGCCGAATATCGCGATATCGCGGTTCGTCGTGTCCGCCTGGGCTTGCTGCTGTCGGAAATCGGTCGCCGTAACAATGTGACCGTCAGCCGGGAAGAGCTGAACAAGGCCATGATCGACGAAGTTCGTCGCTATCCGGGCCAGGAACAACAGGTATTCGACTTCTTCCGCAAGAACCCCCAGGCCGTCGAAAGCCTGCGTGCGCCGATTTATGAAGACAAGGTTGTCGACTTCATCCTTGGAAGCGTTAAGGTGAACGAAGTGACCGTGTCGGTTGAAGAGCTGATGCGCGATCCGGACGAAGAAGAAGAGGGTGCTGACGCCTGATCGGCGTTCCCCCTTTGAATTGGGCTGTGGGGGCCTATATCCGGCTCCCACAGCATCGTGAAGGCACAAGGCAGGAATCATGATCGATCCGCAGATGAACGCGCTGGTTCCGATGGTGGTCGAGCAGACCAATCGGGGGGAACGCGCCTACGACATCTATTCCCGCCTCCTGAAGGAGCGGATCATTTTTCTGGTGGGCGGCGTCAATGACGCGGTCTCCAGTCTGATCTGCGCCCAGTTGCTTTTTCTTGAGGCGGAGAATCCCGATAAGGAAATCTCCTTCTATATCAATTCCCCCGGCGGCTACGTCACCGCTGGTCTCGCCATCTATGACACCATGCAATATATCCGCTGTCCGGTGCAGACCATCTGCATGGGACAAGCCGCCAGCATGGGGGCACTGCTGCTGGCTGGTGGTGCCAAGGGCAAGCGTTTCGCCCTGCCCAACAGCCGAATCATGATCCACCAGCCTTCGGGTGGCGCCCAGGGCCAGGCAGCCGATATCGAGATCCAGGCACAGGAAATCCTGCGCATGCGTCAGCGTCTCAATGAGATTTTCCATCATCATAGCGGCCAAGCGCTGGATGTGATTGAAAAGGCCGTTGAACGTGACAATTTCATGAGCCCTGAGGAGGCAAAGGCATTCGGTTTGATCGATCAGGCACTGACACATCGTCAGACGGGTTTCTCCCGGAACGCGTGATCGTCCGACCCAATGCGGCAGCGAACAAGTATATATTGCTCCTGTTGCCTCACGTGTTGTTGAATAGACGGGCAGGGCGGTGCGCCCGGTTCCGTCAGTCGGTTCAAGGGCGCGCGTTCAGGTGTTGATGTGATCCTGGTTGATCGCATCTTGCGCCTTTACAACCGTCTGGTTTGAAGTGGGTGCCCAGATGGGCATCCGGGTGCGGGGTAGAGGGCCATGCCGGGCCCGAGACCCCGTGCCATCCGGTGATGTACGGAGCCCATATGACCAAGTCGACCGGCGGCGACAGCAAGAATACCCTCTACTGCTCCTTCTGCGGGAAGAGCCAGCACGAGGTGCGCAAGCTCATTGCCGGCCCCACCGTATTCATTTGTGATGAATGCGTCGAGCTGTGCATGGATATCATCCGCGAGGAGAACAAGACCACGCTGGTGAAATCTCGCGACGGGGTACCGAGCCCACGCGATATCAGCACGGTGCTGGATGACTATGTCATCGGTCAGGAACATGCCAAGCGTGTTCTGTCCGTGGCGGTCCATAACCATTACAAACGGCTGGCCCACGGCGCGAAACACAACGATGTCGAACTGGCCAAATCCAACATCCTGCTGGTCGGGCCGACCGGTTCAGGCAAGACGCTGCTTGCGCAGACGCTGGCCCGCATCATCGACGTGCCATTCACCATGGCCGACGCCACCACGCTGACCGAAGCCGGTTACGTGGGCGAGGATGTGGAGAACATCATCCTGAAGCTGCTTCAGTCCGCCGACTACAATGTGGAGCGGGCGCAGCGCGGCATCGTCTATATCGACGAGGTTGATAAGATCAGCCGCAAATCCGATAATCCTTCGATCACCCGCGATGTGTCGGGCGAGGGTGTGCAGCAGGCCCTGTTGAAGATCATGGAAGGTACGGTTGCCTCCGTGCCACCGCAGGGTGGGCGCAAACATCCGCAGCAGGAATTCCTGCAGGTAGACACGACGAACATCCTGTTTATCTGTGGCGGTGCCTTCGCAGGCCTGGAAAAGATCATTGCCGCCCGTGGCAAGGGCACCTCCATCGGTTTTGGTGCCGATGTACGCGGGCCGGATGAGCGCCGGACAGGTGACATCCTGCGTGAGGTGGAGCCGGAAGATCTGCTGAAGTTCGGTTTGATCCCTGAATTTGTCGGTCGTCTGCCCGTGCTGGCCACGCTGCATGACCTGGACGAATCAGCCCTGATCGAGATCCTTTCCAAGCCGAAGAACGCACTGGTGAAGCAGTACCAGCGCCTGTTCGAGATGGAGGATGTCAAGCTGACGGTGCATGAGGATGCACTCCGCTCCATCTCTCGCAGGGCGATTGAACGCAAGACCGGTGCTCGTGGTCTGCGCTCCATCATGGAAACCATCCTGCTGGACCCGATGTATGAACTGCCCGGTCTGCAGGGCGTTGAGGAGATTGTCATCAATAAGGAAGTGGTGGAGGGTCGCGCCAAGCCGCTCTATATCTATTCCGATCGCCGCAGCGAAGCCGCACCGGGCGCGTAAATAGCGGGTTGGATTTTGAAAAAGCCCCGCCGGAGGGATCCGGCGGGGCTTTTTTTTGGGATAAAAGAAAGGCCACCGCCAGATACCCGGCGATGGCCTTGCCAGTTTGGGGTGTTGAACCACCGGCATTGTCCTAAGACAGAAGGGCTGCGCCGGCTGGTCGACCCGGCGGCGCGTTATCCCGCCGGGCAGACAGCGTTTGCTGGATCGGCTTCCAGCTTGATATCGGTGAAGGTCAAACCGAGGCTTGACCCAGTGGTCAGCATCAAGGGGGCCTCAACCTGATCAACTTTGGCGCCGGCGGCGGCAAAGCATTTCAGCGGGATCTTCAGGATGGAAAAGCTGTCCACAGGGGCCTTGCGCAGCACATCCGTGACATCAACCGCGCCCGCGCAATCAGTACCGCAACCAAGCGCCATCTGCACTCTGCCGGTGGGAGCCTGATCGATACGGTAACGCAACGACAGCGTGACATCGCCATTGGACTGGCGGGAAAGATCGACAGCACGCCCGGAAACCAGCAGGCTGGCCGGGGCTTTGCCGGACCAGACAGCTTGTTTGGCGTCCTCCTGCGCCGTCACATCGACTGAGCGCAGGGACAGGACGCCATTGGGGCTTTCTGCGCGGGTCGTGGTGACGCGCAACTCCCCACCAGCGTCCAGCAGGCCAAGCGACCAGGGGGCGGCGGCGCGCCCGGAACGGAAATAGATACCAGCATTCTGCCGTGCGCCGGGCGGCACGCCGGATTCTTCCGGTAAAGTGCCGACCTTGCTCTTATCCTTATAAGTGAGCCCATAACCATAGGCGAACAGCGGATCGTAATCCTTGTCACCACGGTTCAGTGGCGTCTGCACCGCTGTCTTCGGCCAGGAATAAGAGAGCTTGCCGTTGAAATCATGCCGGATATTGCCTTGCGTCCCACTGAACAGCACATCGGCGATGCCACCACCTTCCGTCCCCGGCAGCCAGGCGGCAACGAAGGCGTCAGAAGCGTTCAATTCCGGGTTCACCCACATCGGTCGACCCGACAGAAAGACCGCCACCACGGGGATGCCCTGGGCCCGCAACTTCTTCAGCAGCGCCAGATCGGTCTTCTCTTCGGGTTGATATTCCAGGTTCTCCACATCGCCCTGGAATTCGGCGTAGGGTTCCTCCCCGAAGACCACGATGGCAACATCGGGTCTGGCCTTAAAGTTCCCGGCCTTGTCATATTCCACACTGCCCCCGGCCCCTGCCACCGCGCCGCGGATGCCGGCCAGGATCGAGGTGGCACCCGGGAACTCGTCGTTGCGGTTGCCGGTACCTTGCCAGGAAATGGTCCAGCCGCCGGTTTGTTTGCCGATATTGTCGGCCCCGTCACCAGCCACAAATACCCGTGCCTTGGGGGAGAGCGGCAGGATGCTCGTATCGTTTTTCAGCAGTACCAGCGATTTACGTACCGCCTCCCGCCCTACGGCCCGGTGTTCCTGGCTGCCGAGGGTGCTGAGTGCCGGTAAGCCGGGCCGCTGCTTTGGCGCCGGCTTTTCGAACAGGCCGGACAGCACCTTCACCCGCAGGATGCGGCGCACCGCATCATCCAGACGGGCCAGGGGAATGGTGCCATCCTTCACCTGGGCCAGCGTATTTTCATAAAGCTGTTTCCAGCCATCGGCGGCCATATACATGTCCAGCCCCGCATTGATGGCGGTGGGGCAGTTCATCTTGGTGCAGCCCGGCAACTGGTCATGTGCGTTCCAGTCACCCACGATGAAGCCGTTGAAGCCCATCCGACCTTTCAGCACGTCGGTCAGAAGTTCCTTGTTGCCATGGTGCTTGATGCCCTGCCAACTGCTGAAGCTGGCCATCACGGTCAGCACGCCGGCGTCAATGGCCGGTGGATATCCCGCGTTATGGATGCGGATCAGTTCATCCTCGCTGGCCAGGGAATTGCCCTGGTCACGCCCCTTGTCGGTGCCACCATCAGCCAGGAAATGCTTGGCGCTGGCGACGATACGGCCCGGCGCCATGAAGTCCTTCGTTCCGGCCTTGCCCTGAACCCCTTCCACGATAGAGGCTGAATAGGCGGCCACGATTTCCGGGTCTTCGGAGAAACCTTCATAGGTACGGCCCCAACGGTCATCCCGCACGACGGATAGGGCCGGCGCAAATGTCCAGTCGATACCCGTGGCCGCCATCTCCACCGCCGTTACAGCACCGATACGGCGCAGCAGGTCGGGATCATGTGCGGCGCCAAGGGCGATATTATGTGGGAAGATTGTGGCCGCCCCGATATTGCCATGCCCGTGTACGGCATCCACGCCGAACAGGACAGGGATGGGGGTGTGGCCCGGCCTTTTTTCCAGCGAAGCACGATAAAACTGGTCGGCTAGGTCCAGCCAGGCCTGCGGCGGGGCGCGATCATCCCCGCCGGGACCTGAATTACCCCCGGCCAGCACGGAACCCAGGGGATATTTGCGCAAATCCTCCGGCTTGATGCTGCCAATGTCACCTTGGATGACCTGGCCGACCTTTTCCTCCAGCGACAGTTGCCTCAGCAGCGCTTCAACCCGTGCTTCCGTTGCCGGATCGATCAGCCGTTGGTGGGTTGGCACCGGCCATTTGGCAGGGTGCAGCTGTGATGGGGGCTCTTGTCCCAGGGCCGTTGGAATGGCCGTGATGATGCCCGTCAATGCCAGCGCACTGACCATCCCAAGGGCAGCAAGATGTTTCGCGTAACTTCTTTTCACCAGGAATCCTCCCTTGCGGCGGAAGATCGCCGTCGCCGTCCCCGCATTTAGGGAGGCCGCTTCCGTCCATTTTAGTGACAGCGTTGTCAGCTTATGCCTGTTGGAAAACCGGCATGTCAATGCTCATTCCAGCAGGAAATCGTTCGATCGACGGGGTTTTTTCGCGTGGCGCCATGCTGCGGTGCAAAAAAGTGCTGCAAACCCGCATCGGCCCAATTCAAAACCAATCCCAGGCCAGATTTTCCTAACATGCTGATAAGAATGGAGGAGAAAAAAGACCAATTGCATGGTGTTGTATGAATTAGGAAAATTACACCTCCAAAATCAGACAGCGCTGTCATTTTCCGTTGACGCGACGGTCGGACTATCGGTTCAATATGTAATGCGGCTTGGGCGAGCCGCGAAAACACCAACAGCAAATAATTCCCTGGGAGGGAGAGATGCCTTTCAAAAACAGGCTCGGACTCTATCTGCATTCCGCAGCGGCCGTGGCCCTGCTGGCAAGCCCGGCAGCCTTGGGGCAGGCTGCCGATAAGGCAGCAGCCGGCAGTGCGCAGGAGATGGAAGAAATCATCGTCACCGGCTTCCGCGCTTCGCTGGCCAGTGCGCTGCAGACCAAACGCAATGCCAATGAAATCATCGAGTCCATCACAGCGGAGGATATGGGCAAATTCCCCGATCAGAACATTGCGGAAAGCCTGCAGCGCCTGTCCGGCGTGCAGATCGATCGCAATAATGGTCAGGGCACCAAGGTCCGCATCCGTGGTCTGGACCAGAACGTCACCCTGCTGAATGAAGAGATTTTCCTGACCGGTCTGGAGGTTTTCACGCTCGGTGAAGGCCAGGATCGCAATACTGACAGCCTGGAGGGGGTGCCGTCGGAACTGCTGGGTGGCGTGGATGTCTATAAATCACCCAACGCCAAGCTGCTGGAAGGTGGCCTGGGCGGCATTGTCAATTTGAAGACGCGCAATCCGTTGGCGCTGGAAGAGGGCATCACGGCGGCCGGTAACGTTCGCATGGCCAAGTCCGGCGGCGCCGATGGTGGTTGGAAGCCGCTGGGTGCCGTGGCTTTCGGCTATAATTGGGAAGACAAGGCTGCCTTCATCGGCACTTTCTCCTACGATAAGCAGAGTACCCAGACTGACGTTCTGGGGGGCCAGAATCGCGGCAATTGGCGTTTTGCCGAACGTGGTGACAAGGCCACCGTAACCACCAACTATTATGCGCCGGAATATCGCTACGCCACTGATCGTGACCAGACGCGCGAACGCATCGGCGGATCGTTGAGCGGCGCCATTGTGCTGAGCGACAGCCTGGAACTGTCGGGTGACTGGTTCCATTCGGAATCGGATATCCTGACCTCCGAAGCCTCGCTGAAGTTTCCCTTCGCGGTGGAAAGCCCCGGTCTGGACACCACCAAGCCCTACACGATCGACAGCAACGGTGTGCTGATCAACGGCACTATGATCGCCAATTCAGCCGAAGCGATCTCCTATGTGCAGAACTCCAGTGTGGATGCCGACAATTTCGGCTTGAAGCTGAAATATGATGGGGGCGGCAATTTCCGCGGTTCGCTGCGGGGCGCCTATGCCACGGCCGATCTCTACAGCAACAGCGCCAGTAACGATGTACGTTATACCAAGTACAGCGTACCGACGGCCGATGCCAGCAGCCCCACCGGGTATAGCCACCAGGCCGCCAATCCGGCGGCACCGGCGAACTATCTGTTCACCTATGACAATGGCAACGGAAAGCTGCCCAGCTTCTCGCTGGCCAGCACACCGGATCTCTACACTAACCCGGCCTATGGCTATTTCAAATCCCACTGGGTGTTTGGCGACCGGGCCGATCTGGAGAATTATTCGCTGCGAGCCGATGGCGAATATGATCCTGAATTCATCCCCGCCGGCAATGTCCATCTGTCTGCCGGTTATCGCTTCGCCTCCCGCGATGTCGATTATACCCGTGGCCGTTACCTCGCCGATTATTCCGGCAAGGGGGAACTGGATGGCACCAAGTACGGCCAGAAATGGACGCCCTATGGCTACTTCCAGGATGGCGGCATCGGCTATAAATCCTGTGAACTGCCGGCAGGTACGCCGGGCATTCCGGCGGCCTGCAACAACCGCTTCGGCAATTCCCCGCCGCTGATCACGCCGTTCCAGACCTTCACCAGCGCTGCCGGGCGTGTGGAGACGATCAACAATTTCTTCTCATCCGGCAATGTGGCGGGCGGCACGATCCAGGTGCAGGATCGCGGCCAGATGAAGGATGGTGCGGCCTGGATCCAGGCGCTCTACCCCTCCACCCCGTTCGCCTTCTATGAGGAGCCGCTGGAAAGCTTCCGGGTGAAGGAGGAAACCCATTCCGGTTATCTGATGGCGGATATCGGCGATCCGGGCGATGGCTACCACATCAATGTCGGCGCCCGGCTGATCCACACCAACCTGACCGTCTATCAGAACCGGGCCACCGATCCTGATCCGGTCTATCTGGGGACGGACAGTTGGAATGGCGTGTTGCGCGATAGCGAAACGGTGGCGAACGAGCGTTCCTATACCGACATCCTGCCCAGCCTGAACATGGTGTTCGACCTGGATGAAGGGCAGAAGGTGCGTTTCGCCGCCGCCCGTGTGGTGGCTCGCCAGAACCTGTTCGATCTGGGCCGTGGGTTCCGGGTGGACTTTACCCGCAACCCCACCACCAACCTGTTCGAAGCCACCAATGGTTCATCGGGCAACCCCGATCTGGACCCGTTCCGCGCGTCCCAGTTCGACCTTGGCTATGAATATTATTTCGGCAGGCAGGGGTTGGTGTCGCTTGTCGGCTTCTGGAAGGAAGTGGACAGCTTCATTGCCACTGAAACCAAACCGGAATTCGTCATGGATCAGGCCGGTGGGCGCAACACGCCCATCCAACGCCCGATCAACGGTGAAGGCGGGCGGATCAAGGGCTTTGAACTGGGGGGGCAATATGCCTTCGATTGGGGTGTTGGTTTCAATGTGAACTACACCTTCTCCGACAGCAGTTCCCCCATCTTCAATGATTTCACCACTGGTCTGCCGATCCCCGGCGTGTCCAAGCATGCCTTCAACGGTCAGGTCTATTACGAGTATGAGGGGCTGGAGGCGCGGGTTTCCTACACCTGGCGGACCAAATCCTTCGCCGGCAATTTTGGGTTCGGCGATGGTTCGGTCAACCGGACGCTGGGCATCTGGAGCCGTTCCTATGGCCAACTCGATGCCCAACTGGGTTATCAGATCACCGAACAGATCGGGGTGACGCTGGAAGGCGTCAACCTGACCAAGGAGGATCAGAGCCAGTACCTGCAATATAAGAACCTGCCCTTCACCTACAGCTCCGGTTCCCGCCGCATCATGGGCGGCATCCGGTTCAAGCTGTAAGCGACAAGGACCAGGGGGGGGGGCGCCGGGGAAACCCGGCGCCCTTTTCCCATTGGTAAAAAGGGGGGAGGGAAGTGATGGCGGAGACTCTGCCCAGGGAAATACTGATCGTCGGCGGCGGCACTGCCGGTTGGATGGCGGCGGCGGCCCTGGCACGGGCTGTGGGGCGGCAGGTGCGGATAAGGCTGGTGGAAAGCAGCAGCATCGGCACTGTCGGGGTCGGTGAGGCGACGATCCCCGCCATTCGTGATTTCAACCGTCTGCTGGGGCTGGAGGAGGCCGATTTCCTGGCCTTCACCCAGGGAACCTACAAACTGGGGATCGAGTTTCGGGGCTGGCGGCGCGAAGGCCACAGCTATTTCCACCCGTTCGGGGTTTATGGCGGCGGCCTGGAGGCCAACTACACCCACCAATATTGGTTGCGCCTGTGCCAGATGGGGGAGGGGGGCGTGTTGGCGGATTATTCGCTCTGCACTGTGATGGCGACATTGGGCCGTTACACGTCACCGGCGATGGACCCGCGCAGCATCCTGTCGGTGGTCGGCTCCGCCTATCAATTCGATGCTGCCCTCTACGCCCAATATCTGCGCCGCTATGCGGAACGGCTGGGGGTGGTGCGGTTGGACCGCAAGATTGTGGATGTGGCGCTGCGCGGCGAGGATGGCTTCATCGATGCCGTCATCGCCGAGGGTGGGGAACGGCTGGGTGCTGATTTCTTTATCGACTGCACCGGCTTTGCCGGCCTGCTGATTGAGAAGGCGCTGAAAGCAGGCTACGAGGAATGGGGCCACTGGCTTACCTGTGACCGGGCCTGGGCGGTGCCATCCGCCGGCGATGGGCGGATCACGCCCTTCACCCGGTCCACCGCCCGTGATGCCGGCTGGCAATGGCGCATCCCGTTGCGCCACCGGGTAGGTAATGGCTATGTTTTCAGCAGCAACCATTTGGGGGAGGATGAGGCAAGGCAGATATTGCTGGCCAATCTGGATGGGGCGGCATTGGCAGAGCCAAAGCTGCTGCGCTTCACAACCGGTCGGCGGCGTCGGGCCTGGGTGAAGAATTGCCTGTCGCTGGGTCTGGCGTCGGGCTTTCTGGAGCCGCTGGAATCCACCTCCATCCACCTGATCCAGACAGGCATCACCCGGCTGCTGGATTTCTTTCCCGGTCGCGTCATCAACCCGGTGGAGGTGGATGAATATAACGCCCTGTCGCAGGCGGAATATGAGGCGGTGCGGGACTTTCTGATCCTGCATTACCATGTGACGGAACGCGCGGGCACCGCCTTCTGGGACCATTGCCGGAACATGGACATCCCCGACAGCTTGCGCGCGCGCATCGCGCTGTTCCAGCAGAAGGGCCGGATTTCCACCCGCGCACGGGCGTTGTTCAGTGATACGAGCTGGCTTTCCGTGATGTTGGGCCAGGGCATCATGCCGGAAGCCTATGATCCGCTGGTGGATCTCCATCCGCTGGAAACGGTGCGGGAGCGGATGACCACCATGCGCAACCGCATCCGCCAGGCAGCAACAAGCATGCCGACGCATGAGGCATTTCTGGCTGGTCTGCGCGCTGCGTAATACCAGTCTGCCTAAAGCTTGACCTTCAGGCAGACTGGAGGCTGGCGACCGCCAGCCCGCGCCCCCATGCGCCGTAAGCCAAGCAGCATGATGGCGGCGCCCGGCGTGCGAGGGAACACGAAACCTCCCTTGATCGGTCACGATCAAGGGAGGTTGGTATTATACCAAACCGCCGAGGGTTTGACCCTTGGCGGTTTGGAGGCTGGCGACCGCCAGCCCGGGGCTCGTGCGCCGTGAAGCCAAGCAGCATGATGGCAGCGCCCGGCGCATGAGGGAACAAAAAATCTGCCTTGATCGGTCACGATCAAGGCAGATTGGTATTATGCTTTGCCGGCTTCGGTCGGCACATCAACAGTCGGCAAATCGCCATCCGTCATCGTCCGGCGCAGCCGGTGTTCGCCCAGATAGAGCAGGATCGGGGCTGCGATGAAGATGGAAGACGAGGTTGCCAGCAGCACACCGAACAGCAGCGCCCAGGCAAATTCCCGCAACGCCTCGCCGCCGAACAGGGCCAGCGGCAGGATGGACAAGAACAGCGCGATATTAGTGTTGATCGTGCGGCTCATCGTTTCATTGATGGACCGGTCGATCAGTTCCCGCAGCGGCATCTTTCGGTACAGCCGCAGATTCTCGCGCACGCGGTCATAAACCACGACCTTGTCATTGATGGAAAAGCCCATGATGGCCAGCATCGCGGCGATGGCTGTCAGGTTGAACTGCATCCCCGTCAGTGCGTAAAAGCCAATGGTCTTGGTCACGTCCAGCATCATGGTGACAACCGCACCGATGCCGAACTGCCATTCAAAGCGGATGGTGATATAGAACAGCATGGCAAACGCGGCCAGTGCCAGGGCCAGCATGCCGTCATGGAACAACTCGCCGGAGACGGAAGCGCCCACGGCTTCGACGCGGCGCACCTCGGTACCTGGCACGTGCTGGTTCAGCGCGTCCGTCACGGCCTTGATGG
>Ga0209373_10001582_pt1 | contig 25937 bp, 34 predicted proteins | sample Higcelweek5metaG_FD_187173 | JGI IMG/M metagenome (GOLD analysis project Ga0209373, IMG submission 187173) | Freshwater pond sediment microbial communities from the University of Edinburgh, under environmental carbon perturbations - High... | ecosystem: Environmental > Aquatic > Freshwater >... | reverse complement strand
AGCAGGCGCAACCGGTTCTCCAGCTTGCGCAGAAACTTGTAGCCCGAGATCAAGGTGTCTGCATCTTGCGGGGTAATGATCTTCAGGATCTGCGCCTCTTTGAGTGCTGTTACCGTATTCTGCACCCGCAGTTCAGGGAAGTATTGGCCGTGCCGCAACTGCAGGTACTGGGCGATAAACTCCACATCCACCATGCCGCCCCGACCGGTCTTGATGTTGTAGTTACCGGCAGTTTCCCTGGCAATCTCATTCTCCATCCGCATCCGCAAGCGATGAATCTCGTTACGCCCCTCATCACCCAGCGAAGCGCCGTAGACCATCTGCCGGATTACCGCATCAATACTGCTGCGCAGGACCGGTTCGCCAATTACCACCCGCGCCTTGGCCATGGCCTGACGCTCCCAGATCTGGGCTTCATTACGATGGTAGGTAAGGAATGACTCCAGCGAGGTGACCAGCGGCCCGGCATTACCGGAGGGGCGCAGACGGGTGTCCAGCTTGTAAACATACCCTTCGCGGGTGGCGGTGGAGAGGACCGAAATCAGTTTTTGAGCCAGTTTTGCAAAATACTCGTGGTTGCTGATCTGTTTTTCACCATCGGTGTAGCCCTGGTGGTCGTAGATGAAGATAATATCCAGATCTGAATGGTAATTAAGCTCTCCGCCACCCAGCTTGCCCATACCGATAATCGCCAGGTTTGCGCTATGGAACTGTCCACTATCCTGATAACGTGGACGTCCAAAACGGGACAGTTCTGTGGTAGCCAGCCGGTAGCCCTCTTCCAGGCAGACCTCGGCCAGACAGGAAAGCTGTGCCGCAATCGCTCCCTGTCCCAGATGGCCATGGATATCATTCAGACCGATCCGCAGAAACTCTTCATTACGGTAGCGCCGCAGGACATCCAGCCGTTCCTCAAAATCCTCGGCCTGAAGCAGCAGACTGGAAAGTTCTTCATCCATAACCTCCCGTGGTTTGACCATTGAGGCATAGGTGTGGGCAACCATGGATTCCAGCAGTTCAGGGTGGCTGATCAGGATTTTGGACAGGAAGGCCGAGGTGCCAAACAGTGTGGCCAACAGTTTTACTGTCTCCCTGTTTTCTGCCAAAAGCGCATAACAGGATGTTCTGCCGGAGATAAAACTCAGGAACCGCTCGGCATGCCCCAGCGCCATATCAGGATCGGGCGAATCCAGCAAGGCCTGTAAAAAACAGGGCGCTATCTGGTCGTGAATGCGGCGCTTACGCTCGGTCACATTGCTTTTGGTGGGGCCACTGCGTAACATGGCCAGGTTTTCGTATGCACGCTCCACATCTTCCAGCCGACGTTCCGCCAGCATATCCTTGACCAGATCAGGATCGGCCTTGATATCTAGCAGGTACAGTATTTCAGGGTTAACCTGATCATGCAGCTGTTCATCCCGCGTATGAAACAGGCTGCCATAAATAGCGGCTACCCGTTGACGGTGTAATTCGAGTGTCTCGTTAAACCGCTCCAATCCATTGACACGAAGAAAACCGCTACGGCGGGCCAAGGCTAAAAGTTCGTCTGCCTTTGCAGGGAGACTGTGGGTTTGACGTTCCTGCACCACCTGGATACGGTGTTCAACAGTGCGTAGGAACCGGTACGCATCGCTTAGCTGCTGTCGGTCATCATCGCTGATCAACTTTGCCTCGGCCAGCAGATCAAGGGCAATCAGCGAATTGCGTTCACGTAGACGTGCCATTTTACCTGCATACACCAGTTGCAGAGCCTGAATAAAAAATTCTATTTCGCGGATACCACCTCTGCCCAGCTTCAGGTTGGTTTCCCCTTCACGATTGCGGCTCAGGGAGGCGTCAATCTTCTGCTTCATCAGCTTCATATCCTCGATCAGGGTGTAATCAAGGTATTTACGATAAATGAAGGGGATCAAAGTTTGTAACAGCTGTTCACCCAGCTCCCGTGATCCAGCCACCGGCCGGGCCTTTAACATGGCGGTCCGTTCCCAGGATTGCCCCCATGATTCGTAGTAGATCTCGGCGGAACGCAGTGATACCGCCATATCGCCGGACTTCCCTTCCGGCCGGAGCCCCACATCAACCCGAAAGACAAAACCATCTTCTGTCACCTGGTTCATGGCCTTGGTGACCTGTTCTGCCAGTTTATTAAAGAAGGCGTGCAGGGAGATCACTCCCTTGCGACCGCCACGACCATCGTCAATGCCAGTGGTCTCGCCGTTGTCGGTTTCATAAAAGAAAATGATGTCAATATCGGACGAGAAGTTCAGCTCCCTTCCACCAAACTTGCCCATACCCAGGATTGTCATGACCGCAGGACGAAGACCATCCGGCGTTATTTTGCGGGGAAGCCCGTATTCCTGTATCAGCAGCTGATGACAGGTCTCGTATGCCACCTGCAGGGTTGCCGACGCCAGATCCGATAGCTCACGGGTAACTTCTTCGAGTGGCGCAAGGCCGTTCAGGTCACGGGCTGCAATCCGCAGGATCTCAAACCGTTTAAAGCAACGCAATACCTTCATCAGCCCGGCCAGATCAGCTCCGTCAGGGGTGCTGCGACGCAGGGCGGCGAGCAGTTCGGCTCTGGTGCGGGATTGTTCCAGCTCATTATCGGCAAAGAGGCGGGAGAAGAAATACGGCTCCTTGAAAATAAGGTTCGTAAGAAAAGGGGAGGAACCACAGATGAACATAAACTGGTTCAGCCGTCTGCGATTATCGATCACCGTCGTCAGGTGGTTGTTGTCAACATGGGTGGCCAGGCGCTCAAAACCGTTCAAGGCCATATCCGGTGAAGGGGTATGCAGTGCAGCAAGCGCTAACTTCAGCAGCGCTTCAATGGAGAAGTTCTCTGCCATCAACAACAGATTGGTTGCAGAGCGCGAGCCATAACCAAAGCCGGATTGTTCCAACAGGCGGATAAGTTCCTGATCCCGTGCCGGTTCATCCTCCATGGCCATGATCCAGGAAAAGCTGTGATCAAAACGTGCAGTTGGCATAGGTCAGACAGCAGCCAGAGCTGCCAGCTCCTTGAGATAGTTTCCGTGGGCCACACCATGTTCAGTGATAATGGCCGTAATATATCTGGCCGGAGTGACATCGAAGGAAGGGTTACGCACCTTGACCCCTTCCGGTGCTATCGGCAGGTTGCGGATATGGGTTACTTCGGTTGAGGGGCGTTCTTCAATCGGAATCTGAGATCCATCGGCCAGTGTAAGATCAAGGGTGGAAACCGGCGCGGCCACGTAGAACGGAATACCATGCTCCTTTGCCAGCACTGCCACACTGAACGTTCCGATCTTGTTGGCAGTATCACCATTGGCAGCAATCCGGTCGGCACCAACCACGCAACAGGTAATTTCGCCTTGCGACATGAAGAAACCGGCCATGTTGTCCGAGATCAGGGTGACCGGAATGTTGTCCTTCATCAGCTCCCAGGTGGTAAGCCGTGCCCCCTGCAGCCAGGGACGGGTTTCATCGGAAAAAACCTGGATCTTTTTACCAGCCTCATGGGCAGCACGGATAACCCCGAGGGCAGTGCCGTAGCCTGCTGTTGCCAGACCTCCCGCGTTGCAGTGGGTGAGTACCGTCGCACCCTGGGGAATCAGGTCGACACCGTGCTTGCCGATACTTTTGCAGATGGCCAGATCCTCTGCTTCAATCCGTATCGCTTCTTCCTTCAGGGCAGTTCTAATCTCAGCCAGTGGAGCTCCCTGAAGCGACCGGGCCTTCTGCTTCATCCGCTCAATTGCCCAAAACAGGTTAACTGCTGTGGGCCGGGTACGAGCCATCACATCACAGACGTTGTTTAATTGCCGGAAGAACGATTCCTGGGTGTCGGCAACAATCTCCCTGGCGCCAAGGGCGATCCCCATGGCAGCGGCAACACCGATGGCCGGTGCCCCACGGACCACCATCCCTTTGATCGCCTCGGCTACGGCATTAAAATCAGTGTAACGCTGATAGACCTCTTCCATCGGCAACCGGGTCTGATCAATCATAATTACGGCATCATCGCGCCATTCTATGGTACGAAAGGACATATACATCACCTCGTCTTTGTGTGCTGTTCGCAACCGTTATAACGTCCGCTACAGTCTGTTTCAAGCAAAAGCCGCAACAATCTGCATCTATTAAATCCACAAAACAGTAAACAGTCTTTAAAACGTAAAAAACGATTGACAAAATCGCTAAAACAAATAATATGTGCTTCCTTCTTGTAACAGCATAACAAGTCAGATGGACTAGTAGCTCAGCTGGTAGAGCAGGCGACTCTTAATCGTCAGGTCGTAGGTTCGAACCCTACCTGGTCCACCATTTTCTCTGTTTTGGTTTATTGATGGGGTATCGCCAAGCGGTAAGGCAACGGACTCTGACTCCGTCACCGCAGGTTCGAATCCTGCTACCCCTGCCAAACATAACAAGCATTTACAGTGATTCTGTAGGTGCTTTTTTGTTTCCACGTACACTATCCGTACACTTCAAAATAACGCCCACCATTTTCCGGCAGCAATTAACAATCAAAAAAGCCTGTCTGATTCATCTAAAAAGCATGAATTATTTTTCAAATGTACGGATAGTGTACTTAAAACAAAATACACAAATAAATAATACGTAACAACAGATACTTAAAGCACTCAATCAACGGATTAGTAATCAGTTGTTGCTGTTTTGTGTGTTTTATTGTAGCTTATAATCATCTTGCATGGGGGTGATTTATGGCAGTTATTCAGGAGGTAACAGTTAAAAGCGGTATCAAGTATCGTGTCCTGATTCGTCTGAAAGGCTTCCCTGCTCAATCTGCCACCTTTGCCCGTAAGACCGATGCCAAGAAGTGGGCTCAAGATACAGAATCAGCCATACGAGACGGCAGATATTTCAAAACCGCTGAAGCAAAGCGTCATACCGCTGCTGAGATGATCGACAGGTATCTGAAAGAAAAAGTATCTTCCAAGAAAAGCTCAAAAGATATTGAGCGACACCTTTTGTTCTGGCGGGACCAGATAGGGGCCTACTGCCTTGCAGATGTTACCACGGACCTGATCGGCAAGATACGCGACAAGCTCTTGAATGAGCCATACACCACCACCAGGAAGATCAGCGGCAAGGACGTAGTGACCGAGCACAAGCGGACCGGTGCCACCGTAAACCGTTATATGGCGGCTTTAGGTGGATGCCTGACTGCTTGCGTGAAGGAATACCGATGGATCGAATCCAGCCCGATGGCTATCATCGAAAAACAGAAAGAATCCCAAGGCCGTATTCGCTTCCTGAGTGACGAAGAGCGCGACCAGCTCCTTGACGCCTGTCAGAAGAGTGTCAATCCATATCTTTACGCAGTTGTTGTGCTGGCGTTGTCAACCGGTATGAGGCGCGGGGAAATCATGAACCTGACCTGGGATGATGTCGATTTAGTCAACCAGAGTATCATTCTGAACGATACCAAAAACGGTGAACGAAGGGCGGTACACTTGGCAGGCAGGGCGCTGGAGCTGTTGAAGGGAATGAGGCAAGGCAAGATCAGGCGTATTGACAGCAAACTTGTATTTCCCGGCGTCCAGGCTCTAAACCGTGGCCCTGCTTCTCTGCGTTCATCGTGGCTGGTTGCTTTGGAAAAAGCAGGTATTCAAGATTTCCGGTTTCATGATCTTAGACATTCTGCTGCGTCATACCTTGCCATGGGAGGCGCTTCCCTGCTGGATATAGCGGCTATCCTGGGACACAAGACCCTTGCCATGGTTAAGCGTTACAGCCACCTGTCTGACAGCCATATCAAGGGGGTAGTGGGCGCTATGAATGACCGGATATTTGCAAACGTTTGAAAGCATAGTATGCTGAAATCCAGAGGGGGATACAGTTATGAACGTTACCGGATACATTGAACGAGATCAGGAAACCGGCCTTTATATCGCCATTGTTCCAGGCATTCCCGGTGCTCATACCCAAGCAGAAAGCCTTGATGAGTTGAACCGTAATCTTCGTGAGGTTGTGGAGCTATGCCTTGCAGAGATGGATTCTGAAGAGCGGTTGTTACTGCCTGAGTTTGTCGGTATCCAGCAAATGCAGATTGCGCTATGAGCCGTTTACCGCTTGTTGATGCTAAAGAGCTTGAACGTTTGCTGTTTCTGCTGGGATTTGAAAAGACCAGGCAGAAAGGGAGCCATGCCTTTTATCGGCATACGGATGGCAGAACAACCACCTTACCTCATCATGCAGGCAGGGTGATTGCGAGACCTTTGTTACGCGAGATATTGCGGGAGATCGATTTGAAGGTTGATGATTATGTGAGGATGATCGGGTGACAACCTACCTTGACCCGATACATCCTGGCGAGATCCTTTTTGAGGAGTTTTTGCAACCGATGGGTATCAGCATCAACCGTCTTGCCCGTGACTTGGGAGTACCACCAGGCAGGATCAGCACAAACGTTAACGGGAAGCGGTCAATCACTGCTGATACAGCCTTGAGGCTGGGAATGTATTTCAGTGTATCGCCTGAATTGTGGCTTAACCTTCAGTCTGATTATGATTTACGGATTGCCAGAAGGAACACAGAGCTGCACATAATGCCGTTAAAAATGGCTGCTTGAGAAAATCACCACCATCATCTGCAAAAAGGCCGGATTCCTACCACGGAACCGGCCTTTTGCATTATGCTGTAAAAAACAAGGGGAAGTTACAGGGTGTGTCTTGATTTATACGCATATTGTATGTATGGTTGATTTATGAATATCGCCTGGGATGAAAACAAGGCTGTCATAAATCTTAATCGGCATGGTGTATCTTTTGAGTCAGCCGTATCAGCTTTAAGTGATGATCTTGCGATTACCATTGAGGATACCGACCATAACGAAGAACGCTTTGTCACTATCGGCATGGGGGCTAACTTCACTTTATTGGTTGTGGTGTACTGCTACCCGGATGAAATGACCCTTCGCCTGATTTCGGCACGTAAAGCAGAACCCCATGAAAGGAAAGATTATGAAAGCTGACCCTGATATGAGAGCGGAATATGATTTCAGTAAAGGCAAGCGTGGTGCCGTTATCCCAAATGCAGGCAAGGCCAGAATCACCACCTATCTTGACAGTGATATTGTGGAATGGCTGAAGGCGCGAGGAGAGGCTGAACACAAAGGATACCAAACGGTTTTGAACGAACTGCTGAGAAAACAATTGACGCCAGAACCGCCGATTGCAGAAGTCGTGCGGCAGGTTATCAGGGAAGAGCTGAAACGGGCGGCATGATCAGTAACATCAGGTAAATGAAAGGCCGGTTTCCTATTCGGGGGAACCGGCCTTTTTGTTGCTGCAGGAGCTCGGAATGATCGGTTAAGCGGCAAGACGGGCCTTGTCCACATCAGGGATAAGAATATCAAGCGGCACACCAAGTGCTGTAGATATGGCCTTGATTACTTTCGTTGCACCATGTCGTTTGCTGTTTTCAATCTGCGATAGATAGGATTTGCTGATGCCTGCAGCTGTTGCCAACGCTTCAACAGTTAAGCCTCTGTGTTCGCGCCAAATTCTGACAAGGTTTTCTCCTGCCAGTTCACGCTTGACGACATCCGAGGGAATACGGAACCCATCGTCGTTTTTTTTTGCAGTGTCGTACAGCTCAACATCTTCAATATCTTCTGCTGATTCACGAACTTTAAGCCATATATCAAACGGAATGACGGCAAAGGCAGGCCGCCCGTTTTGTTCCAATATCTGAACCCTGGTCATTGGTAGATTCCTCCTCGCGCTCCGAGGGCAACAACGAACAGCACAATTGTTTCACCGTGTATTTCGTAGATTACTCTCCAGTTGCCAACCCGTAGCCTGTAACCTTCACGGCCTTGCAGCTTCTTTACGTTGTTGTTGGCTGCAAACGGATTTATAGCAAGTTCGTCAATCTTCGCTATGATGATCCCTCGCGTGTTTGCCGGGAGAGTCAGAAGCGTTTTCCTTGCGTCTTTGCTGTATTCAACCGTGTACATATGAATAAGTTAGCATATTGCAAACAATGCTGCAAACACTATCGGCATAATCGGTCCCGTACCTGTTCACCCAAACCGGCTTTCTGCGCTGCCGTGGCCTGCTGGATGGTCTGCCTGGATACTTCTGCTTCCTTTGCCATCTGGTCGGCGGTAGCCTGTAAACCTGGTTTACACCCTGCATGTTGATTGGTTCCCAACTTTGCCCACTCGCTACAGGCAACAACAGCAGCGGCCCGCTGGCTGGGGAAAGGCTTGTTGTTAATCAATTTTGGTGGCCCTTTTTTGCAGGCCGCACCTTTTACCGGTTTTGGCGTACTTGATCAGTTCGTCTCGGTGGTAATAAATGGACCGGTGACCGTCTTTTCTGAATGGTATTGCATCCGGCTTGTGCCGGTTATTCCTGAAGAATGTATCTTTCACGCCGATAAACTTTGCAGCCTCTGCCGGGGTTAACCACTGTTTCTGTTCAGCTGGAACCTGCTGCTTAAGGGCTGAATTTTCGGCACGAAGGGAGGCAACTTCGGCTTTAAGGGCCTCGTTCTCTTCGGTCAGGTCTGCCAATTCTCTGTAAAGTTGTGGGATGGTCACGATTGTTCATCCTTTACGGAGGGTTCTTAGGAGGAGGGCGGTGATTGCTCAGGGTCCTCTGAACGCCAGGGCGGCGTTAAATTAAGGTCCAATATAGGATATAATTTAGCAAGACAGTCGGTGTAAGTTTTGTGTTCGTCTTGTTCTGTTTCTTCAATGCAGTCGTCGCCATATAAGTTCCCTTGGATGCTGTCACAAATATACCGCGCAAGCATTTGGGCGGCATATTTCAAACGATCAGGCGCATAGTGAAACAATTCAATTGCATCGTTTGTTAGTTCGGCAAGTTCCTTCTGCTCTGCTTCGTCATATTTCTTCTGGTTATCAATACCCCACAAGTAAGCAGGTGTCGTTCTGAGCAAATCAGCCAAATAGTAAATTGTTTTTTCGCTGGGTTCGCCAATGCCATCCAGCAAAAGTTTTAGGGTGACTGGCTGAAGTGTTGAGTTAATCACCACAGTATCAAATCCAACAGATGAAACCTCCTTATTGAGCAGTTCGACCACTCTAGGAGGTGTCTTACCGCTTCCACCCCGCAACCACTCAACGGTCACACCAAAGTATTCTGCCAGTTTCTCAAGCGTTGCAGTGTTCGGTTCACCGATGCCCTTGATGTATCGGCCTATTGCGGCTTGGTTCATCCCTGTAGCCCTTGCCGTGGCAGATTGATTGGTTTTTGCGACTTCATCCAGAAGCAGTTCAATAACCCTTTTTGGTGTTTTTCCTGTACCGGCTCCTTGCGGTGACATACAACCTCAATCCCAAATCAATCATGATTAATTTATTTATTGACATACTATTTTATCACATGCTAACTAATTATTCGTGATTAGTCAATATATCAACCAGCCACAGAAAGGAATTTCACCAATGGCAAGAAAGAAACCTAAACAGGACCTTAAGGCAATGACTTTGTTGTTACCGTCCGCAATACGGGAAAAGTTCGATGCTCTAGCAGCACGCAAAGGAACGAATACCACCAATCTGGCACGGGTGGTATTGACCAACTATGTCCAGCCTGGAACTTTTGAAATCTAATCACCAACCACAGAAAGGAGCAACACCATGTCAGTAGACGCACGTAGTTACCTCAGAGTCAAGGACATCCCCGGCAAGTATCCAGCATTTTCGCAGTCGTCAATCCGTTGGGCAATCTTTAATTCAGCAACCAACGGATTTGACAAAGTCATCCGCAAAGTAGGGCGGCGGGTCCTGATCGATGAGGAGTCATTTGTTGCCTGGATCGAGGGCAACACACGGCAGGCAGCATAATTAACCGGCCCGGAGGGGCCACTACAGAAAGGCACAAAAATGAAAAAACCGCAGATGGAAATTGAAAAGGTGGTGGTGTTTGGCAAGCCTTACATTGTCGCAGGAAACAAGGATAACTACGGTATCGCTGTCGAAACGGATTGCGTCAAATGGAGGATCGAGGCGGCTCTTGATGCACTTGATGGCACCCCTGATATTGAAAAAGCCTGGGACTTCCTTTGTGATGCCATGCGCGAAATCAACGTCGCCGAAAAGGTCAACAGAACTCCTAAATTGCAAACTTGCCCCGATAACTGGGAAGAGTTTTGTAACGTTACGCCTGACGAAAGCAGGTGATAACAGATGGAAGACCTGAAAGTCATACGCCTGCTGGTGGTTGATGCGATGTTGTCAATCGCAAAGGGTAATCCTACCGACGCACTCGACTGTCTTGAGGATGCAGACCGTCAACTATTAGAGGCCATAGAGGCCCAAACCCAAAAGGAGGCAACACCATGTGCATGACACCGCAGTCTCAGACCGCCGAGCAGCCAAGCAACCGCTTTACCAGTGCCCAGACCGGGCCTGACCCGGAGAAAGATATTGTCCCCATCGAAGACCTGTTGATGAAGCTGGCTCTGGCTGGCTGGGCTATTGATGCAATGTTGGCTTACATCAACAAGGTAGCAGAGTTTGACGGTGACAGCGGCGGGTTTATGCCTCCTGATCATTGGGCGATCATCGGCGCCAGCCAGAACCTGATGGAGGTATCCCACGCCCTGAAGTGCGCTTGCTGGGGGCATGAGATAGCTTTTTTGCACTAAAACGAAAGCGCCCCCTGGATAGTTGGCCGCTATCAGGGGGCTATGAACCTAAGCACTACACACAAATGAGAGCTTGATTCGAGGATACTCTTATCGATTCCCCGCCGTCAAGCTCCGTTCTCAGTCCTGAAAGGAGCATCACCATGAAATCAATCATCCACAAAATCCAGCATCACATGTTCAAAAGTTGGCTCAGAAGTCGCGCCACCATGCAGGCAGTTATGAGTGTGGGAGGTGCGGCATGACAGCACTTGACGCACTTGAAACCATTGATAAATCGGCAGACAAACTTGAGCTTTTCAATACGCTGCTGAGTGACAGCCTGGATAATGAAGGCACCTGCATAAACCTGCGATACCCAGCTTTGAGAGGCGGGCTGTATCACTTCATCAATGACGTTGCCGACGATCTTCGTGCAGCAGAACGCGCCATTGATTTGTCGCCCCCGCTGACTCAGCTTGCCGAATCCGGGGTACACCTGAACGGTATTCTGGATGCGCTGGTTCTTGGTTATAAGGCGTGTTGTCTGGGGATTTACGGCCCTGACAAGCGCGGTGAGTTCATCAAGCGACATATTGACCCCCTGAATTGGTACCTGAATCAACAGGGGATTGACACGGGTTTAGGACTATCCAAAGACAAAAGTGCATCAGGGGGTGCAGCATGAGCAACGAACCTTGCGGACTCAGATTAACCGAAAACGACATCAGGACTCACCTTGAGATATTGACTATCGCAGAGATAGCCCTTGGTGAAGAGATTGAATGCCTTGAGGAACAGCCAAAGGACATCGGTGCAAGTCTCAGCAGACTTGCCGGTATCAGGCGCATCATCGACGCTGCAAAGCGTGACCTGATGTGTACTCACGATTATTTGAAGGATGAAATGAACAAGAAGGGGCTGAAAGTACGGTTTTCATGATGAAAAGGAAAAGCCTCGGATGCACGCCGAGGCTCTTGTCTCCCCTACAAGGCCGGGAAGCAGGCATGACTACCTTTGATTGAATTCAGAATAACCAAAATTAGCACCGATTGCAAGCATGCAATTTCAGTACGTTATACCAGTTTACTCCATTTCGTGTCGTTTCATCCTCTTTTATACCCTGCACCGGTTGCTGATTTGGAGATACGGTCATTGCAGGATGTAACGCACTGTTAACAGGAGGCAACACATATGCGGTTTGTATCCCTTGGGGTGGCAGCAAAAACACTTGATATGTCGATCCCTACACTACGCCGGAACTTCAAAGCTGGCAACCTGCCAGCCCCTGTCAGGGTGGGGCGACGCCTCAAGTATGATTTGGACGAACTAGTCCAGGCAGTAAAAACAAAAAGACAACAATAACAACGAATAATTACGAGGTGCAAATCATGGATACAACCACCACCAACATGCGACACGCTGCCGTCTGGCACGCTGCAGGCTTGCCGGTCTCAATCTGCAAACAGCCCTGCTCTCCCAGGTGTGAGTATGCCACCACAGACACACCAGATGCCAGACGCCTGATTGAGCAGTACGAGCGGAATGCAATACTTGACATTCCCCACAGGCAGTTACAGCAGGCACTCCATGCACTGGTTGGCGCATCAAAGTCACTGCAGGCCGGTAGGATCGGCGGGGTTTAGGCCATGCCGTTCGAGCTGGATACTGCTCAGTATAAGCCGCCGCCAAAGCCAAAAAGCAAGGCAAAGAAGAGCAAAACCAAGGCAAACGGGCGCGGCCCGTCTTTTGATAATTGTCTCGCGAAGGTGAGCAGCTACATGATCCAGCATCCAGCTTTTCGGGCGTTGAACGCCTCCTCCGTGAGGGTGCTGCTTATGTGCTTGGTCAAACACGACAACGCTAAATGGCACATGCGGCAAGACGAAAAAGGCCGATATGTGTGGACGTTTACCTATGCTGACGGCAAGCAATACTGCGGATTATCCAATGGTGCGTTTAGCGAGGCAATCCAGCGACTGGAAAAAGTAGGTTTCTTGATCAGGACTATGCCTGGTGGTCTCAAGGGAGCAAACGGAATTGCAAGCCACTACAGCATCTCCGAGGGCTGGAAAAGCTGGAAACCCGAGCAGGAAAACAAGCCGTCTGAAAATATCAAAAAAGCTCGTGCAGCACTGCTGGAAAAATCAGAAGCCAACTCTTGACACCAAGAGAGGTATGCAGGGGCTACCTCTCTTGGAGCTAAGAGAGGTGTTGCAAAACCTCTCTTGAAACCAAGAGCGTAAAAGCTGTTTCACCTCTCTTGGTGTCAAGAGACATCATATGTACCAGGGGGGGAGGGGGTAAAGTTATGCAGCAGACAGATAACAGCCTAAAAGACTTTTGCTGCTGCAGCTAAGCCCGTAGGGATGCCCCGACATGGGGACTAACACGGCACACAGAATAGACTCAGACCATCGAGGCGTTACGCAGTCAAAGAAAAGCCTCAAAAATATCTGGTGGGAGGCGCGTTGACTTTACATCCCCTTCCTACCCGCCCCAAAACCGGCCAAACGAGGCCACAGAAAGGAGTTGGCAGAATGTCAAGCCAAACAAGTAACATCTGCGGAGTGGAGCCTGAAACATTCGGGCTGTCACCCACCCTGCTGTGTTGGATAAAGCAGGGTGACAAGATGGTGGTAGGTGTTATCGGACAAGGCACCAGCCGGAACCTGACGGCAAAGTGGGACGCACCGCTTGAACAGACCAATGCTGGAAGCCAGAGCGGATTAGAAAAACTTTCCGGTTCGATTCAGGCTCTTTCTGGCGGTTCAACCAGCACTACTACCTTTTCGACAACGCAGGTATGGGGCGGCAATAACCCGCTCAAGTTCAACCTGGTGCTTGAATTCTTTGCCTGGGATAACGCTTACAAACAAGTCATGCAGCCTTTGCAGTGGCTTGAAGAGTTTGCCAGCCCACAAGTAAACGGTTTCTCCCCCTTCGATCCATCAGCAATCCTGAAAGCCGGGAAAAGCACGGTCGGACGTATTCCAATGCGCGTGATGCTGAACATAGGGCGCCGAATGATCATACCTGAATGCGTCATTGAATCGGTGTCAGCCCCCATTGATAAGGAAAAGGATAAGGACGGCAACCTGATACGGGCCACCGTAACACTGGATGTGCAAACCCTTACCATGATGAACCGTGACGTTATTGGTGAGACTTACGCGCAAGCTACAAATACTGACGCCAGTTTCAACAACTTTAAAAATTTGAAAAGTGAATCCTGGAAAAAGGATTAACCAGAAACAAACCTGAAATTACCGGCCCCAGCGAGGTCAAGAAAGCGAGAACAAAATGTCACAGGAAACGATCAGCTCAGCACCATGGGAGTACCAGAAAGAATATGACGAAATTTGCCGACGACTGCAGGCAATCCCAGCAAATGAACGGGATGGACGCGAAGCGTACAAGCTTTACATGAGGGCGCTTATATTTGCGCCACCAGCCGTCCTGTCCGAGATTGCGGCTGAGGTTCGGGGAACTGCCTGGGAGGATTTTATTGCTTACCTCATGACTGGGCTGGGGGTAGAGCCTGCCAACGCCAAAGAAGAAACAACCAACGCAATCAAAGACTGGCTTAGTAATGAAGGTGAACTCGACGAATCAGTCTCCCTTGGAGAGGTCGGGCAGCTGGTTGACGCCATGCTCGACACTGAAAGCAACGCACAGCTCCAAGAAGTAGCCGTAAAACTGCACCAGCTACTTTTCCCCGGCAGATGGACAACCGGAGGAGCTGAAGAGACTGAAGTCGTAACAGACGATGATGACGACCTACCACCACCAAAACCCGGCGCTGCAATCGATTGGTTGCTTTTTGAAATTAACCACAATCGCCATGACCCGGACATAGTCCACGAACAAGCCGTTGCTGCCCGCTACCTGTTCCGGCTGCTGGCAGACCGCTACGACATCGCAATTTAAAAAAGGAGACCACACACCATGGATATCGTACACCGCAACGCAACCAGACGCATGCAACGCCACGTTAAGCAATTTTCGCCACCGGTTGAGGTTGTAACTCCGGTTGAGGAATCCATCGAGTACTACCGTAATCGCCTTGCTGAGTTGCAGGCCGAAAACGACGACCTCAACGCCAAGATTGCGCGCGCCAACGAAATCTTGCTTCCAAAAATCCAGAAAAAGAAACGTCTCGATTTTGCTTTGATCAAGGCCAAGGTTGAAAAAGAGGAGCTTGAAAAGGCCATAGCCAAGCAAAAAAGCCTTAATTACCAGACAAAACGGGCCATTGCGAACCGGAGGAGATAAGACCCATGAACGATAAGGAAGTCCAAAAATTACATCAGCAGATTGACAGCCTGGTTGCAACTATCCAGAACCTGCAGGGCCAGGTGTCAACAATGTGCTGCGTTATCGCCTATTTGTTGAAATATGCTACTCGCAAGCCTGAGGCCATTGCATACGCAGACAACATAGCTGAATTATTGAAAAAGCTGGCTGCACATCAGGGAGACAGGAACAGCGCCAGAAACTTGAAGTTTCTGAGCGAATTGGCTGAAAAACTATAGACCAACAACAGGGGCGGCCCTGGTCAATGGCCGGACCGCCCCGGAAAGGCCTGGAAACAATGTCTGAAGAATCAACGAGACTTTATTACGAGAGAGAATTCAATAAAATTTGTGAGCAGTTCTCTGCATTGGGTGCATTTCAAAAAAACTCTGATCCTGGCAAGCGTCTTATCGACAGAGGAATACTGCTCGCGTCGGCTGCACAAACGGCAAAAGTTCATTCAAAGTTTGCCAAGGCCTTTCTTGAGGGACTCGCCAAGCGATTGATCGAGGCTGGCTCCGCCGATCCTTTGATACAGGAGATTGCGCAATGACGCTTGAAACATGGGAATTCCAAAAAGAATTTGAAAAGGTTGCAGCGATGTTTAACCGCCTTACTCCTGCTGAGCGTAATACCTTCAAGGGATGGAAACTGCAGATTCTGGGGCTTGTGTTCGCCCCTCCAGGCCTCCTGCCAATGGTTGCACCGGAGGCAAAGAGTTGGTTGGAGTGGGTCGTTCAAGACCTTTCAAAAAATTTTGAGATCAGGAAGAGCGGGACCATTCTTGACGCCCTTATACGGTAAAGGGAGAGCACATGAACTTTTCAACAACATTTTCAGCAGCTTTGCAGAAGCTTACAACCACGCCAACCACAGAACTTACCAGCGAACAGGCAAGCTGGTTGTCTCAGCTGGTAGGCAGGCAGGCTCAGGCAGAGGGCATATTTCCCATGCCTACCCATTGCGACGATGACGGCAATCCACTCTACAGCATTGAAGAGCTGGCAGCGTACTTTGGGAAAACACCCGAGGAAGCTCAACAGGCGTTAGAAAAGATGCTGGCAAAAGAACCTGAACTTGCCGATTGCCTGCATCCCGGCACGGCTCACCGGATAAATTAGGGGCGTAACCATGGCAGCAAAAGTGCAAAAAACTGTGAAAAAATCACGCAAAAAAAAGACGGTCAGGCAACCAGCCAAGCGTTTAAAGCAAAAAGCCTTTATAGATGCGTTCATTTCCGGGAGGTATCATATCGGCGAAGCCTGTGCGGCAGTAGGAATATCGCGTTCATGCTTTGCTGACTGGCGGCTGAATGACTCGCAATTTCAGCAAAACTTTTCCGATGCTATCGAATCGCAGCTTGATGGATGGGAGAAGGCTCTTCACAAAAACATTCTGTCTGGTGATACGGCTTCCATTATTTTTGCCTTGAAGACCAAAGGCAAAGAGCGTGGTTACGTTGAGCGCGAGAACAACAACAAAAAGGTAGCTGAATACCTTGAGGCTGTACTTGCCGACAAGATGACAGCCAGAGAAGCGGCGTTCAAGATCAGTGCAATGGGTCTGCCTTTGCCCAGGGTACTTGAGATTGAGCTTTCAAAAGGGAAGGATCAGGGTGGAGAGCCGGAAGAATTCACCCCGATCAGCGAAGAGGAACTTGAAAAACGTGCAGCAGACCGGCTTGCAGCTATTGAGCAGCAGCGCGACGAGTTCCTTCCGCAACGTCGGGCAGAGGTCGCAGAAATCAAGGAGCGGTTGAAGGATATGGACAGTTTCGCGCCTGAGATGTTCGAGGGGGAATAGCAGCATGCCGGTAAAAAAGGACATAACCAAGTTAGAATCAGACTGGCTTACTTCCTACACTGAAATTGAAGCCCGAAGGGATAGTGACAAGCGGGTAGTAAACAAAAGGCAGATTAACAGGTTCAAGAAGGAGCCAAGCAAGGCCGCAACCTTGGGGGCATACCTTACCAAGGATATACTGGACCGAAGGCAGGAGTTGACGCTTAGTGGCGCTCAAAAGCTGGTTTTTGATTTTGGCACCCGAGGCGGCAAGAATCACGGGCTTGAGTCGTTTTCTCTGTCTGAGTTGAACAAGATGGCGGCTGATATCCAGAAGAGGGAGGAACGCTTTTCTGCAAACGTGAGTGGTGTTCCTATCAAGCAGCTGTTGAGCAAGGCAGACCGTAAAGATACCCAGCGTGCCAAAGACATCAAGGCAGCCACTCTCTACAAAATCCAAGGTAATGTTCTGACGTTTATGGTGACGGCATCAGGCGAAAGTCACGGCGCCCCGAGTCATTACCAAGTAAAGGTTCGTCTGGAAAACTGGCGTTCAGCAACGCAAATGGAGGGGCAGAAGTACATGAACAAGGCCCTCCATGCCATACATGGCAACGTGTCTGTCGACTGTAACTGCGGGCGTTACCTGTACTGGTATCGCTATCTTGCCACCATCGGCAATTTTGCCATTTCTCCCGAAAATATTTTTCCAAAGATTCGCAACCCCAAGCTGACCGGATGCGTTTGTAAGCACGTTTTACGGGTCTGTTCAACGCTGTCGTCTCCGGTTGTTCAACAGCGGATCGCCAAAGAGATGCAGCAGCAGGCACAGTCACACAAAGCGACCAACGATGAAGAAAAGTACCTTCGGCAGGAACAATTGAAGCGGATGCACGAAGCAGGCAGCAAAGATGCTGCAGAGGCTTTGCGCGATTTCAAGAAAGCTGCCAAGGCGTTTCAGGAAAAGCAAAAACAGCCAGCAACCAAGGCGGCGAAAGCTAAGCACCTGAAAGATAACGAGGCCAAGATGAAAAAACTACAGGAAGAAAACAGAGTGGCCAGGGCAGCAGCAAAGCATTTGCAGGATCGGAATAAGGAGCTGGCTGCACAGGTGCATGGCGCTAAACGCGAAGGGATAGTAAACGGCCTGAAGTTGATGAAGGCCATGAACAACATGCACGATGAAGGGTTTGAGCTTACAGCAAAACTAAACGGCATCAGTGTTGATTCCTTAAAGAGCATTGCCAAGGAGGAAGGTCTACTATGAGCGGCGGTGATAACCAATGACTGATGACAATAAGACTATAGCCCAGGCCCTCAAAGAGATTGAAAATAAGACCGCCGACCGATCCGAGATTGTGCCGTTGCTGAAGAGTATCGAACGTAACACGGCCAAAGGCGTTTCATCTGCCAGTACCTCTATCGGCAGGGCTGTCGAGAAAGCGGTTACCAAGGCTGCAATCAAATCAGAAAAGCGTCAAAAGGTTTCTGTTGCCAACAAGCGTCAAATGCAGGCGTCAACCGCTATCGTTGCTTCAAGTAAATCTATAAAACCGGCAAAGCAGCAGGCGTCAATGCCGGGGATGGCACGTAAGGCGCAACATCAAGCCAAAGACGTTAATTCAGGCCGTTTTACTGCATCTGCCAAACAGGTTAAACATCGTGCTGATACAGCAAGCAGTTTTGCGGCTGCAGGTAAGGTGGCACAGCAAAGGCAACAAAACCAGAATGACAAATTAGCCAGCATTCTGAAAGATGCTGTATTGAAGAAAAATGACGGTTCCGTCAAAAATACTGCGGGAAAATTAGCTTTTGGTCCGTTTTGGGATATCGGTAAAGAGTTGAAAGAAGCTGCCGACGACATGAAGGCCAACGCCAAGGATGAAAAGAGTACCCTGGGACGTATGAAGAACTGGGGTAAAGACAAACTTGGTATTGGAGGCAAAGGCCCTGCAAAAGATGGGTCTTTTGCAGCATCTGGCAAGGGTAAGGCACAAGGTAAAGCGTTTTTTGGTAGTGGCAAGAAGGCAGTGGTATCTGGGACTGGCGGTTTTGCGGCAAAGGGTACTGCTACACAATCTGCTGGCGGGAATAACGGTGGTGGTGGTGGAATACTTGACACAGCCAGTAACCTGAAAGACCTGTGGCAGAACCGTAAAGGGGTAAGTGCCAAGCCTGGAACTTTTGCAGGGCGTGGGGCTGCTGGTGCTGCCCGTGGTGGCATGATGGCAAGAGGGGCAGGGGTGTTGCGTGCCGGTGCCGGTGCTGCAGGATCGTTGGCGAGTTTGGCAGGGCCTCTTGTTTCCGGCCTATCTCTGCCACTGATTGCGGCAGGGGCAGCAGCGGCGTTTGGCGTGCAGCAGTTCACTAAAGCGCTTACAACCGGCGAAAGCGATGTGTACAACTGGTTCAAGAAGATCACGGGCATTGATCCAAGTAAAGAGACACAGGCCGATAAGGACAAAGCAGCAAAAGTAGATCAGCAGAACTTGGATGCCTTAAACAAAGGTAGGGCACCAGACAAACAAATGATCAGAACTGCAGACGGCAATGTGGTTCGCGCTGATGCCAAGAAGAACATGGAGTTGACAGCTCAAGAACTTCGCAAGAAGGGCATGAGTGATGAGATGGTGACCGCCACTCTCGCTAATGTTCAAAAAGAAAGCGGTGGCATATCTCGCACAGAAAACATGAATTACAAAAACCAGTCTAACGACAGGATAAGGACAATATTTGGATCAAGCGTTAAAGGCAAAACGGATGAAGAAATAACTGCACTTAAAAACGGTCCTGAAGATCAATTTGCTGAAGCCATGTACGGTAAAGGCACAAAAAAGGGCCGTGACATGGGTAATACCGAAGCCGGGGATGGCTACAAGTTCCGTGGTCGCGGACTGGTGCAGCTCACTGGTAAAGCGAATTATGCGTCAATGAGCCAAAAGCTTTACGGCGATGACCGGCTTGTCAAAAATCCTGAGCTTGCAAACGACTCTGAGACGGCAGCAAAAATCACCGCCGAATATATGAGCAGCAGACAAAAATCTGCAGCAAAAAAGCTTGGACTCAGTACCGGAACCACCAATCAAGACGAAGCCAACAAGATTGCAACTCAGGCTGTCATGGGCAATGGCGTAGACATTAACGGAAAACGAGCACAACAACAGCTTGCAACAGTACAAGCTGCCTCAAAAGGCACACTTGTTCAAGGCGCAGTGAAGGCAACAGCAGGCGGTAAAACGGTTGAGCCTCCATCAAGGCAGCAGGTAGCTGTATTAAAACCAGAACCAAAAACCGAACCCGCAAAGTCTACGGCCAATCCAAAATCATCCGCTGCCGCCACTGTTGCCCCTGCTGAACAGAAAAAAACTGAACCAGCCGCCGCTGCCACCGCCGTTGCCCCTGCCCAACAAAAGCAGGCCGAAAAAGCAACCGCTACCGCCGTAGGTGAAGCCGTAGCAAAGTCCGCCCCTGCTGTTGCCGCTCCCGATCCGAAGGCCGAGCAGTCGCAGAAGATCAAAGAGGCTTGGGCCAAGCAACAGGGTAAAACGCTTGAACAGGCTGATCAGCAGGCCAGCGTCTTGAAGTCCACCGGTAAAGATCCTGATGAATACTTCAAGTCAAAGCTCAACCTGGATACCAAGCAGCAAATGGGGCTGGTGGGGGCAGACGGTAAGCCGGTAGCTCAGACTGCAACAGCCGTAGCGCAACCGACATACGCTGATAAAGACAAGGCGATTCAGGATAAGCGTTCAGCAGCAATTGAGAAGATCAACGCTGACACAACCCTTACCGACGATCAGAAAAAGCAGAAGAAGGCCGAAGCACGGGCCACAGCTGCAAAAGAGACCCAGGCGTTACAGGCTGAAGACATAGCCAATAACGACAAGGTCAATGCCGATCTTGACGCAAAGGTGGCACAAGGCACAGCAACACCAGCAGCTGCAGCAGCAGGTTCTGCACAACAACAGCCAGAAAGTTCAGCAATAGCCACAGCAACCGGTACCGCTGTTGTGCCGGGTAGTGCCGCCGCTGCCCCTGCAGCAGGGGGAAAAACCTACAGCAAGGATCAGGTTGATAAGGCAAAGGCTGAATCTGATGATCTTGAAAACCAGCGTCAAGCGATACTGACAAAAGCCAAGGGTGCCGGGTCTGTTGAAGAAAGGGACGCTCTCTATAAGCAGTCTGATGCCATCAAAGCCAAACGTGAAGAAAAAGACGCAATTGTCAAGAAGGATAAAGACGAATCTCTTGCAGCGCAGGCAGATACGGTTGATTTCCTCGGTAACCCGATAGGTCAGCAGGCAGCAACCGTGCCTGCCGTATCAGCAACGCAACCCCCCTTGCCGCAGCCGCAGCCCCTGCAGGCCCCACCGCCTCAACCGGTAGAGGTGCCAGGCCTTGAAAAGCTGGCAGCGGCCAATGATCAGAAACCTGCAAGTGCTGATAGCGGTTCAGAGGGTAAAAAAACATCCACCCCGAACATCAAGACCGAATTTGACGACACTATGCTGGTGCTGATGTGCTACGACAGGACATGAAACAGAGTCCTTGCTTTTTGTCAGTAATTCATTCCCAAATTCAGGACCGGCGAGAAAGTGCGGCTGGCATTCCGTACACTATCCGTACACTTGCTGCAAAAAAAGTACAGCAAAACACGTCAGCCGACAAAACTTGTATCACCGCAACATACTGAAATTAAATTGATTATTCATTGTCATTAGTTGTGAAAAATAGGGCGGTACCGGACTCTGACTCCGTCACCGCAGGTTCGAATCCTGCTACCCCTGCCAAACCTGCTTTTGCATCTCTCCCTGCTGCCCATTCACCAACTGCATGCAACCTCAATTTATAAAGGGGGGTAGTCGGTTAGTGCCCCCAACTATAGTTTCGACTAAAAAACAGTAATGCAGCCCTATCATGCAGCGCAATTGCTCGGGTTTAATCGTATAAACGACCACAATTCTTAAACTGAAGATTGATGGGGCACTAACCGACTACCCCTTTTTATAAATATGACGCTTGCGGGATTGACTTTTGCACTAGCGGTTATTATTATTCTCATACATCAGTTAACTCCGCCCGAAAGGAGAATCCTGTTATGTGGACTGCACACTTTAGAATCCGTCCGGTATCCCACTGCAAGGAAGGGTGCCGAGGCTAGCCTGCCGGTAGTTTCCGGCGGGCGCACAAGACAAACCCCGTGTTGGTTGACACGGGGTTTTTTTGTGCGTAATCTGCTGAATCATGAAAAAATATCTTGTCATAGCCTGTGTCGCTATCATTGCCATCGCAACTGGAGTCTGGTTCTTCTTTGGACGTTCCCCCAAGCTTGCCTACAAGACGGTCCCGATTGAAAAGGGAAACGTGGTCTCTGCCATTTCAGCAACCGGCACCGTCAATCCGGTTACCACCGTGCAGGTCGGCTCCCAGGTTTCCGGCACCATCCAGAAGCTGCTTGTTGATTATAATTCACGGGTAAAAAAGGGACAGGTGATTGCCGAGATCGATCCTTCGCTCTTTCTGGCCCAGGTTGAGCAAGCCCGTGGCAATTACCTGAATGCCCAGGCAACCCTGCAAAAAGCCAAGGTGGTTCTGGCTGATGCAAAGCGGACCCTTGAACGCAACAAACAGTTGATACTCCAGGGGATTGTAGCCCAAAGCGATTTTGACGCAGCTCAAACCGCCTACGATTCTGCCTTGACCGGCATCAAGACTGCCGAGGCTGGAATAATCCAGACCCGTGGCGCTTTCATGCAGGCAGAGACAAATCTGAAAAATTCTGTCATCCGCTCCCCCGTTGATGGCGTTGTTATCTCCCGAAGTATTGATGTCGGCCAGACTGTTGCCGCTTCATTCCAGACCCCCACCTTGTTCTCCATCGCTCAGGATTTGACCAAGATGCAGATTGATACCAGTGTGGATGAAGCCGATATCAGCCGGGCTCGCCTGGATCAGGCTGCAACGTTTACCGTTGACGCCTATCCTGACCGTACCTTTAAAGGACGGGTAGTCCAGATCCGTTCGGCACCGATCACGGTTCAGAATGTAGTGACCTATATTGTGGTGGTGCAGGTTGACAACAAAGAGTTGCAGCTGAAACCTGGCATGACGGCAAATGTTTCGATTGAGACAGGACGCCGGGATGGGGTGCTTAAACTTCCTTCAGCGGCGCTACGTTTCCGCCCGAAATCAGATGCGGACAGGAAACAGGACAAAGCGGGTCAAAGACCGGCTGGAGCCGGTAAAGGCAAAGCAGGTGGTGCGCAGCAGAAGGTCTATCTTTTGAAAGAGAACAAGCCGGTAGCCGTCCCTGTTACAACCGGGCTTGGCGATGCCAGTTATATTGAACTTGTCGAAGGAGGCCTGAAGGAAGGCGATCAGGTGATTATTGAGCAGGTTGACAAATCCAAGAAAAAAGCCGCTGGAAGCAGTGGCTCACACATGGGGCCCCGTTTTTAAAAAGGAGTTAAGCGGATGAAAAAACCACTGATGCTGATGATTCTGGATGGCTGGGGTATTAACCCATGCCCGGACAGCAACGCCGTTGCCATGGCCAAGGCCCCCAACCTTGCCGGATACCTGCAGGAATTCCCCCATACGCAGATCAGGACATCCGGTATGGCGGTGGGGTTACCGGAAGGCCAGATGGGCAATTCCGAAGTGGGACACCTTAACCTGGGAGCGGGCCGGATTGTCTATCAGGATTTCACGCGTATCACCAAATCAATTGCAGATGGCGATTTCTTTACCAATCCGGTGCTGCTGGACTGCATCAACAACGTTAAAGCCAGTGGCGGTCGCCTGCATCTGGCCGGGCTGTTGTCCGATGGGGGGGTACACTCCCATAATACCCATCTTTACGCCCTGGTAGAGCTGGCAAAACAGCAGGGATTAAAAGAAATATTCATCCATTGCCTGCTGGACGGCAGGGATACACCGCCCCAAAGCGGGGCTGGCTACCTTGAAGAGCTGGAAGCAGAGCTGGTCAGGATCGGTTGTGGCGCGGTAGCTACCGTAACAGGACGCTTCTATGCCATGGATCGGGACAATCGCTGGGAACGGGTGGAAAAGGCCTACAACGCCCTGGTACTGGGACAAGGCGAGAGATGCAGTTCGGCTTCAGAGCTGATCCAGACCAGCTATGCTGCCGGAGTACATGACGAATTCGTGCTACCGTCCGTCATCTGTGCAGAGGGGCAGCCAGTGGGAACCATCAACGATGGAGACGGCATTATTTTCTTCAATTTCCGTTCAGACCGCGCCCGCGAAATCACCCGCAGCCTGACTTTTGAACAGTTTGACGGGTTTAATCGGCAGCGGGTACCCAGACTGGCCTCCTATGTCTGCATGACCGAGTACGATGCCACCTTCGGCCTGCCGATCGCCTATGCACAACAGCAGCTGACCAACCTGCTGGGTGGGGTATTGGCAGAGGCAGGCCTGAAGCAGCTACGGATCGCCGAGACAGAAAAATATGCCCATGTCACCTTTTTCTTTAACGGCGGTGTCGAGACCCCGTTTGCCAATGAAGACCGTGCCCTGATCCCCTCGCCCAAAGAGGTGGCCACCTATGACCAGAAACCGGAGATGAGTGCCTATCTGGTGGCAGATGAGCTGATCAAACGTCTGGAGCAGGATCTCTACGATGTGGTAATCCTGAATTTTGCCAACTGTGACATGGTTGGTCATACCGGCATCCTGCCAGCGGCCATCAGCGCGGTGGAGGCGGTAGATGCCTGTGCAGGCAAGGTGGTGGAAAAAGTCCGCCAGCTGGGCGGCACCGTACTCATCACCGCAGACCACGGCAATGCCGAGCAGATGAAGGATGAAAACGGCGAGCCTCACACCGCACACACCTGCAATCCGGTCTGGCTGATTCTGGTGGATGACAGCCGCAAGGAAGCCGTTTTGAGAGAAGGGGGCAAGCTGGCCGATATCGCCCCCACCATGCTGAAATTGCTGGAGATGCAGCAACCTGTAGAGATGACGGGAGAAAGTCTGTTGCAGGCTTGACAAGGAAACCCATGCAACTTGACTTCAGTTCATATGAAAAGGCACTTGCCTCGCTGCAACGGGTACTGGAACGTAGCCGCACCATACCGGATGATGAAGACATCCGCGATGCCTGTATCCAGCGCTTTGAATATACCTATGAGTTGGCCTACAAGATGCTGAAACGTCAATTGGAACAAGAGCTTCCCTCCAGTGAAGAGCTGGACCACCTGCCGTTTAAAGAGTTGATCCGGGTTGGGGCTGAACGGGGACTGATCGCAGACCCGCAGCGTTGGTTTGATTATCGCGACAAACGCAACATAACCTCCCATACCTATGACGACGCGAAGGCTCGTGAGGTCTTTGGCGTACTTCCGTCATTTGCAATGGATGCTGCAGAGCTGCTGACCCGTCTTAAAGCCCGGCATGCTTGACCTGACACCAGATCAACTGGCCGAGGTTCGCCAGATCCTCCAGCTGCAGATCCCCGAATGCACCGTCCGCGTCTTTGGTTCCCGTGTTAACGGTACTGCCAAACCATTTTCAGACCTTGATCTGGTGGTTATGGGAGATGCCCCATTGGAGTTTCGCCAACTGGCTGCCTTAAAAGATGCCTTTGCCGAATCAAACCTGCCGTTCCGGGTGGATATTGTCGATTGGGCGACAACCAGCGCTGAGTTTCGAGCAATTATTGAGGAGCGGTTTGAGGTGATTGGAGAAGGCTAAAGAGACGATTTTTACCTAACTCTGATCGGTAAAAAGATGTTGAAAGGTTATTACTGCTCTATGGCCAAAATCGGATTTCCTAACCAGCTAAAACACCACAAGGACCAAACTATGAAAACCGTAACTATTCCTGCAACTGACAACGAGTATATCGTTGGCAAGATCCTTTGTATCGGCCGTAACTACGTCGATCATATCAAAGAGCTGGACAATGAAGCACCTTCAGCACCGGTGGTATTCATGAAGCCTGCCACGGCGATAATCGGTAACGGTGCATCAGTGGTGATTCCGGCCTACAGCAGTGACTGCCACTATGAGGCAGAACTGGCGGTGCTGATCGGTGCGGAAGGTAAGGATATCACTGAAGCTGATGCGCTTTCCCATGTGGCAGGCTATGGCGTGGCAATAGATATGACCCTGCGGGATGTGCAGGACAACCTGAAGAAAAAGGGGCTGCCGTGGGAGATTGCCAAGGGGTTTGACACCTCCTGCCCGTTATCTGATTTTATCCCGGCGGACAAGGTGGC
>Ga0209373_10001580_pt1 | contig 25955 bp, 24 predicted proteins | sample Higcelweek5metaG_FD_187173 | JGI IMG/M metagenome (GOLD analysis project Ga0209373, IMG submission 187173) | Freshwater pond sediment microbial communities from the University of Edinburgh, under environmental carbon perturbations - High... | ecosystem: Environmental > Aquatic > Freshwater >... | reverse complement strand
CTATTATATGTTTCTCTCCCACTACTTGCAAAAGCATAAGACAACTGAAAACCAGCATTTATAGTCATATTTTTAATTTTAAAACCACAATAAATTGGCAAACCTAAATAGGAAATATGCTCATAAAGATCACTAGTGCCGTGTCCAGTAATTTCTAGGGAAACGTCTGTATAGTCAAGCTCTAGTCTATCTCGTTCTTCAATTTGAATGAATAATAATTCAGAGCCGAATACTAAATTATCACCGAGATGTAGGTCGTAAAAGATACCTCCTTGTCCTGAAAGAGCAGATTTAATATTTAAAATTGCATTTGTTGGATCACCAATATTGGATTCCTTTGAAATCTTTGATAAACCTATGTTTAGTTTAAGTCCAATCTCGTGCTGTCCAAAAACTGTCAGATTGAGGAAAAGCAGAAAAATTAATGTTAGTTTGCGTCTCATAAAATTGGTGCATAACGTTCGGAAATATATGCAGTTGCCAACTGCGGGCGGTTTTCCTGTCGAGCCGCACCGCCGTTGTTGCGGGCTATACGGCTTGTTGTCGGCACAGAAACGGCAATTGACATATAGTTTTTGTTAGCGGTAGTTTTTTATTTTAATCTTTTATACATCGTACAGACAATTGACATTGATTGTTTGATAAATCAAGTTCATCTCTTGTCAAATTTCCAAATTTATTTAAGCCTCTTGACAACATGTAATATTTGTCATTTACAAATATTGAGTCGGATGTCCAATATTTACTCACGCTATTTTTATTGTCGAATTCTTGGCCGTTATAATAGCCACATAACTTTGAATTAAATCCAAATTCGTTTGTACTTTCTATACCGAAATATGACTCAATTTTTAAATTTAAAAGAGGCATACCAGAATAATCATCAAGAGGTCTTCGCAAATCGTCAATAATACCAGCTGGCATTCCGATATAAGCTTCTAAGGTCTTCCAGTCATTGTCTGTTGGCAAGTGCCAACCATCAGGACAAACGTTTTGTGCAGTCTGACAAGTATATAGTCTTCCAACAGCAGCATTATTAATGCTGTCGTTATTATAATAAATTGAATTAGGAGTGTAATAATTCATGTTTTCAGCAAGCCAATATTGATTCCCAATATTCACATATTCGTATTCTTTTTGATCTCTTGAGTCTATTATTACTTGTTTTGTTTTAGTGAAAACTTCGGTTGGTGTCGAATAGATTGTATCATTTCCCTTAGCGACAAACATGGTAATAGAATATTTTGTTGCGGGCTCTAGGTCATAGCAATAACCAATGTATTCTGGTAATCCTTTTGCTTCCCAAGCGGTGTGTTTAGTCGTCTTTTTATTTAATTCATCATGACTTAAAATAAAACCGTAACTGTTATAAATACCGGAGTTTATATTACCAAAGACAACAAATGAAGTTGATGTGACATATTCAACAGCACTAACTTCCATATTTGAAATTACTGGGTCACTTTGACATGCATAAAAATTGATACTACACAATATTGTCGAAATAATAATTAAAGATTGTCTGATTTTCATTTGTTATTCAGTGTTTTAAATTTTCAGATTGGTCCATAATGGCGGAAATTAAAATTACCGCTAACAAGTTCTCACCATCAAATATATACTACTTTTTTGTATTCTTTTTATATTCAGTAGATTTATTTAACAAATTTTAAATTGCATGGAACAACAAGCAATGCAGAACTATAGCATGGCTAAATTGTAAACCTGAAGCCGCTTTTATTTGCCACAGTATGTAGAAACTGGTTAATTGAATTATCGGGTTATTGGTTGATGAACAAAACCAACAATGGAGTAATCCAATTTCAACCCCTATCGATTCCTTTCGGGAGATTTAAAGGGTTTTGTAGTAATTGTTGGCCGTTTTTGAATGCATTCAATTTTGGTACTTTCCACAGAATGCAACAGGTGAATTTGGGAAATTAAAATTGTTATTTTTGCACCGATATGAATGATGATAGCCCAAAACCTGCGCGCAGAATACGATATAAAGGAACGCACCCAAAATCGTTTAAAGAGAAATACAAAGAGCTGCACCCTGAACAGTATGCCCAAGATGTTGCAAAAGTGATGCAACAAGGGCGCACACCAGCAGGTATGCATCGGTCTATTTGTGTTGACGAAATTATGGAGTTCCTGAACATTGTTCCCGGGCAAATTGGGTTGGATGCAACGTTGGGTTATGGTGGCCATAGTTTAGAGATGCTAAAACGGTTGGTTCCCGGTGGCCGGCTTTATGCTACCGATGTAGATCCTTTTGAACTGCCAAGAACCAGAGAACGGCTGGAGTTGTTGGGTTTTGGACCGGATGTGTTAGTGGTTAAGGAGATGAATTTTTCGGAAATAGATCGGATTGCCGCCGAAGCAGGGCCGTTGAATTTTGTGTTGGCCGATTTGGGCGTTTCATCGATGCAAATTGACAACCCCGACAGAGGTTTTTCGTTTAAGGTTGAAGGACCTTTGGACTTAAGACTTAATCCAACCATTGGAAAGTCGGCTGCCGAACTGTTAACTAATATTTCGCGTTACGATTTGGAGGATCTTCTTATTGTTAATTCCGATGAGCCTTATTTCGAACCAATTGCACATGCCATTGTTTCCAAAATTGCAAAAGGAACAGCCATTGTTACCACAACCCAGTTGCAGAAAACCATTGAAGAAGCACTTGAACCGATTCCCCTTGATAATCGGAAAGAGGACGTAAAGAAATCGTGTCAGCGTTGTTTTCAGGCCTTGCGAATTGAGGTGAACAATGAATTTGGTGTATTGGATCGGTTTCTTGAAAAGCTTCCCGATGTGCTGGCCCCAAGCGGTCGAGTAGCGATTCTTTCATTTCATTCGGGTGAAGACCGGCGCGTGAAGAAATCGTTTAAAAGCTATTTTCGTGAGGGCATTTACAGTGAAGTTGCCCCCGATCCAATTCGACCATCGGCTGAAGAATGCAATACAAATCCACGTGCACGTTCGGCCAAATTGCGATGGGCAATTAAAGCGTAATTTAGATCATCAGGTTGTTGCTTTTCTTTTGAACAGCCTTACAATTAGTACGATAACAACCACAAGCCATCCAATGGGATAAGGCAGAATGAGCGTGCCCCACCACCAAGATAGTGTTGATGTGCCACCAAAGCCACCGAGCGACGACAGATAGAACAAAGCAGCCACACCAATTCCGATCATTAGTGTTGATGAAAGAAATACTTTCCAAAATCGGTCACGAGTTAAAAATGTTGATAATGCCAAAAGTACGCTGCCTGTAAAAATTACGATTGAACCTTCTAACGGATCGAGAGCACCAATTATAATGGCAATAACGCCAATACTGTAAATGGCACGTGTCCATATTGATTTTGCGATCATCGTTTTTGAATTAAAAACTATATCCCAGACTAAATCCAATTAATGGATAAAATTTATAACTCCTTTCGTCATCTTCAAGAAACATGACATAAAGGGGTGTAAAGCCAGAACGGATAAACAATCCTTTCTTTTTCTGATATCGATAACCGGCAACACCATGAATTAAGATTACAGCCAGATCGAAGTCTTTTGAGAAACCTCCGCTAAGGCCACCGCCCAATTCAAACCTGTGTTTTTTCCCACCCAAATGGTAATACATCACATTGGGCGACAGCCCTTCAGCAGGTTGAAGACCAACACTTATCGCATTGGATTCCTTTATCCTGAAATCGACATTGATGGAAATAAATCCTTTGCCCATAATCTCTACAAAGGGAGAAATACACGATTTCCAAGCAATAGTTGAACTGTTTTGCAAAGAATCAGTTTTGCTATCAACGGCTTCAGAACGGTTAATTGTATCCTTATGTATTTCCTCCTGAGCGAATAATTGGACAGAAAAGCTGAGGAACATACAACTTAAAATCAGTATAACATATTTCGAGAACATGCTTGATTTTCTTTTAATTAGAACGTTGTTAAATGAAAATTACAACTATTTTCAAGCTTAATCAACTTCTTTTTTCAAAATAATTGCATGCTTTTGGGTGCACTGGCGAATATTCAATCGAAGTGCTTTCTGCACCTGACTTTGAGGCCTATAAACATTTCAACATCGTATGTTAGTTTGCCTTCGAAGTAAGAATGGCTGAACAGATTTGTAGATTATTTGCATTATTGGGTAGCCCCTGAATTCTGACTTAATCCAACTTCAGCGCATCGAAAAGAATCTCGACTGGGTGAAGTGCTTTGCGACCGGTACCGTGCATTATTTGCTCACGGCAACTGGTTCCAGGCGCAGCTATAATTGTTTGATCAGAGGTTTTACGAACTTCGGGAAAGAGGACCATCTCTCCTATTTTCATCGAAATTTCGTAGTGTTCTTTTTCGAATCCAAACGAACCTGCCATTCCACAGCATCCCGATGGAATTTCTACAACCTTGTAATTTTTCGGAAAATTCAGCATCTCAATTGAAGCTGCTGTTGTGGCCAATGCTTTTTGATGACAATGTCCGTGCAGTTTTATTTCACGCTTTGCATCGGTAAACTGTTCGCTGCTGATGTTGCCTTTTTTCACTTCGTTCATGAAAAACTCTTCGAACAGGAAGGTGTTTGCGGCCAACCTGCGTGCATCGGGGTTCAACTTCTCGTTGACAATTTCAAGGTATTCGTCACGGAAAGATAAAATAGCCGAAGGTTCAATTCCTATCAATGGGGTTTCTTCTGAAACAATGTTTTTCAGATAATTGATGTTTTCAGTTGCCAGTTTTCGAGCACGTTTCACCAGCCCTTTCGACAAGTAAGTGCGTCCGCTGAAGGTATGCTTCGGGATTGTTACTTCGTACCCCAGTTTTTCGAGCAACAGTATAGCTTTGATGCCAATGTGGGCATCGGTTGAATTCAGAAATTCGTCGTTGTACAAATATACTTTTCGCTTTTTCGCTGCTGTGGTCTGATGTTTTTTGTACCACTTTTTCAGCGATGTATCTGACAATACAGGGAGCGGCCGATTGGTTGAAAAGCCAATTGACCAACTCATTATTTGGGAAAGCATTTTCGACTTCAACACTGCGTTTGAAAGTGGGCGAACAGTTGCGGCCAGCACCATCAACCTTGGAAAACCGGCAATAACCTTTGAACGGAAAGGAATTGGATTTCCGTCGTAATGATTTTGCAGAAAATCGGCTTTCAACTTGGCCATATCGACCCCCGACGGACATTCGTTTTTACATGCTTTGCACGAAAGACAAAGATCGAGTGAAGCAAGCACCGCACGATTGTCGGCCCAATGCATTTCACTAGGTTTCGTTATCAACTCACGTAAAACGTTGGCCCGGCCTCGGGTTGAGTGAATCTCTTCGCGTGTAGCCATAAAACTGGGACACATGGTTCCTCCAATAATTTCAGACTTGCGACAATCAGCCGATCCGTTACACTTTTCAATGGCACGTGCCATGCCCTGTTCAATTTTATAGTCGAAATAGGAATTCAAGTTCAATGTTTCGGCACCCGGAATATAGCGCAATGAGCTGTCCATTGGCGGTGTATTGATGATTTTTCCAGGATTGAAAATATTTTCAGGATCGAAAGCATTTTTCAACTCTTTAAGCATTTCGTAAACCTTTTCGCCCAACATAAACGGGATAAATTCGCCACGCAAACGACCATCGCCATGTTCCCCACTCAATGAGCCCCGGTATTTCTTAACCAACCTAGCTGTTTCTGTTGCCACAATGCGAAACAGTTTTACATCGTTTTTATCTTTCAGATTCAGCACCGGGCGCAAATGAAGTTCACCGGTAGCAATGTGCGCATGGTAAACGGCCTTGAGTTGATGCTGGTTTAGCAGTGTTTGAAAATCTTCGATAAAAGCAGGCAACTGATCAACAGGCACAGCAGTATCTTCAACTACAGAAACAGGTTTAGCATCGCCCGCCATATTCGACAACACCCCAAGTCCGGCAGTTCGCAAAGCCCACACTTTAGGAATATCGGCACCCCAAACCAACGGGAAATGGTAACCGTATCCGTTTTCACGCAACTCGGTTTCAATTTTGGAAGCACGTTCAATAATCTCGTCACAACTGTCGCTCCATAATTCGATGATCAGAATTGCTTGTGGATCGCCCTGAAGGAAAAAACGGTTTCGTTGCAAACCAATGCTTCCTTTGGTCATATCCATTATGGTTTTATCCATAAGCTCGATGGCCGATGGTTGATATTTCAACCCAATAAGGTTGGCATAAAAAGCATCGCTCAGTTTTTCGAAGTGAACACATAACAGAGCCTTCTCTTTTGGAGGTAGATTGACCAAATTCAACTTCATTGAAGTAGCCAACGCTAAAGTACCTTCAGAACCTGCAATAATTTTTGCCAGATTTAGCGATTTCCCATCGGGGCTGAACGGCTTCATTTCAGCCACACAATCAAGTGCATAGCCGTGGTTTCGGCGAGGCACAGAAGGATTCGGATAGTTGCTTTTTATGTCGCTGAGATTTTTCTCGTCGGAAAGCAGACTGTAAAGCGTACGGTAAACTTCACTCTCGCGCGATGAATTATTATTAATTAAAGTGTTGAGTTCTGATTGAGAAATTTCTTTAAAAGTTAGTTCAGAGTTGTCGCTAAGCAAAGCCTCCACTTCGAGAATATGATCGCGAACACTTCCGTAGGCCAACGAATGCAAACCGCAACTGTTGTTGCCGAGCATCCCTCCCATTGTACATCGGTTGGCGGTTGATGTTTCGGGGCCAAACTGCAATCCGTAAGGTTTCAGAAAAATATTTAACTCGGCAAGTACAACACCCGGTTCTACCCTAACCCATTTTTCTTCGGCATTCACTTCCAAAATTCGGTTCATGTATTTCGACATGTCGACCACAATTCCAGAACCAACAACTTGTCCGGCTAAAGATGTTCCGGCGCCACGTGGGATAAGTGATGTTTTTTGCTCCTTCGCAAAACCAATGAGGATTTTTAAATCGGATATTGATTTTGGAAAAGCAACAGCCAGTGGTGTTTCGCGGTAAGCTGAAGCGTCGGTTAAGTAAAGTATTTTTGAAAGTGGATCGAACAAAAGTTCGCCTTCCAACTTATTCAATAATTGAGTTAAGGACTTGGTTGTTATCATTTCTGGTACATGCTTTTTCGATGACGCAAAGAACGTGAAGAAGATCGAAAAAAAGCAACGATTTCGGAACAAAAACCGACGAAAAAACATGAGGTTAAAGAAATATTCAACTTCAATTAACCCAATTCAACAACTGTAATTCCTGCACCACCCAATTGAATGTGTTCGTCTCGAAACGATTTTACAATGGGTTCTGATTTCAAGTAGTTGCGAATCAGTTCTTTCAGAATACCATAACCCTTGCCGTGCAAAATTCTCAAAACAGGAGCACCTACCATAATGGCCTCGTCGATAAAGGACTGAATGTTGCTTAACGCTTCTTCGGCACGTTGTCCGCGCACATCAATGTCGGGTTTAAAATTCAACTTTTTATCCATCAGTTGATTGGTCCGTTTCAGTGAATCGGCTTTAGGAATCATTCGGTTTTCTTTTTCCTGCTTCTTCGCTTCATTGCTACCCATGTGCTCAATTTTATCGACGGTGACCGTGGTAACTAAATTTCCCAATGCCAAAACGACTTTCTGCTTGTCGATGTCGATGATTTCACCCACATTTCCGCCCAGTTTTAGTTTGATTTTATCGCCAGCCTTAAATTCGGCTTTCTTCACAATGGGTTTAAATGTTGAAGGCGTTGATGGAGCCGTTTTCTTCTTATCGCGATTCTCTTCCCTTCGTTTAATCTTTTCTATTTGGCTCGAAATCTTTTGTTCCAGCTCTGAATCAATATTTTCAACCTGTTCTTTGTGTTCGACCAGTTTTTTGCGAATGTCACGAGTTTTCTCTTTGTCTGCCTGATTTTCACGAATTTCACGAATTGTATTTTCCACCACTTTATTGGCTTCATCAACAATGCGTTGAGCTTCTTTTTTCGCTTCAGAAATGATCTCTTTACGCTGTTTTTTTGTTTGTTCGAGTTCTGTCAAGTATTCTTCGCTCAAACTGTCGAGACTTTTCTCAACCTTGCGAATACGTAACCGCTTGGTTTCCCAATATTGTTTGTCGCGCACAATTTCGCGCAGACTTTTATCGTAATCAATGTGTTCTTTGCCCAGCTTTTCGGTGGCTTCGTTCAAAATATCTTCAGAAAGGCCAATTTTTCGGGCAATTTCGAAAGCAAACGAACTACCCGGCTTCCCAATTTGCAATTGAAACAATGGGCGCATCCCATTAGAATCGTACAACATGGCGCCGTTTACAATTCCTTTTTCTGAAGATCCAAAATGTTTCAGATTGGTATAGTGCGTGGTAATAACGCCATAAGTTTCCAATTTATTTAACTTGTTCAGCACCGCCTCGGCAATGGCGCCACCAAGCAAAGGTTCGGTCCCTGTTCCAAATTCATCAATCAGCACCAACGATTTTGAATTGCAATGGTTGGTGAAGAACTTCATGTTCAGCAAGTGCGACGAATATGTGCTGAGGTCGTTTTCAAGTGACTGTTCATCACCAATATCGATGAAGATGGATTCGAAAATTCCGACCCGCGAACCTTCAGAAATTGGGATCAACATTCCGCATTGCAACATATATTGAATGATTCCAACGGTTTTGAGGCATACTGATTTTCCACCCGCATTTGGCCCAGAAATAAGCAGAATACGGTTAGGCTCGTCGAGACGCATATTTAATGGAACGACATCGCGCTTTTCTTTGCGAAGAACCTGTGTTAACAGCGGATGGCGTGCAACCCACCAGTCGAAAAAAGGTTCGTCTTTTATTTCAGGTTTGACGCATTCAAATTGTTTTGCAAACACGGCCTTGCAACGTATAAAATCAATTTCGCCCATAAATACGTAAGAAGCAATCAGTTCTTCAACATCGGGACGCAGGGTTGCTGTAAAGGCTATAAGGATGCGAATGATTTCGCGCTTTTCAGCGTTTTCGAGTTCTCGTAAACGGTTGTTCATCTCCACAATTTCGGCAGGTTCAATAAAGGCCGTTTTTCCGGTTGCCGATTCGTCGTGAACTATTCCGTTAATCTTCTTTTTATTGGCAGCAGCAACAGGAATTACGGGACGTCCATCGCGAATTGCCACTGAGGTATCATCGTCGACCACTCCATCGGCTTGAAGCTGACGGATAATGGTCTGCATTTTTTTACTTATAGAACCCTGAATTGAAAAGATGTGCCGACGAATGTCGCTAAGCTCTGGTGAAGCATTGTCCTTTATAATCCCATTTTTGGTCAGAATGTTATCAATGGCTTTCAGCGTTTCGTTAAAAACCACCACATTACCAGCCAACTCTTTCAAATTTGGAAATTTATCGCCGATATCGCCTTTAAAAAAGTTGATGATGTTTTTGAGCGTTTCTAGCGAACGGCGTAAGTTGAACAACTCCTGAACGTCGAGAAAAGTGCCTTCAATTTTAACTTTATGAAGAGAAGGGCGCAAGTCGTAGAAATGATTGGTGGGAAAATTTTCATATTCCCGCAATATTTTAAGAAATTCAACGGTCAGTTCGGTTTGATAATCGATATCGGAATAACGGGTCAAAAACTTGATCTCTTCTACTTTTTCCTTACCAATTGAACTTAAACAGTTGGCTGAAAGTATTTCTCGAATTTTATCGAACCCAATTTTAACTTCAAAATTCTCGGGATAAATGGCCGGCATTGTTTCTTTTTTTTGCAAATTAAATCACAATTTACCGGTAGAGCAAACTTTACGAAAGAACAGAATTAATTACACTCAATACATCGTCGGTAGTAAACGGTTTTGGAACAAAACTGTTCATCCCAATGCTTATGCAATATTCGATTTCTTCTACCTGATTGTTTGCAGTGATGGCTATAATTGGAATTGGTGTTCCGTTTCCCCTTTCCTTCTCCATTTCCCTAATTTTTTGGGTGGCTTCATAACCATCCATTACCGGCATTTTTACATCCATTAAAATAACATCATACTCATTGTTTGAGAATTTTTCGATTGCTTGTTCCCCATTTTCAGCAACATCGAGTACCGATACGATTGGTCGTAAAATATATTCTGCTACTTTAATATTGATTGAATTATCTTCAGCTAAAAGAATTCTAAATTTCTTGTTTTCAGACATAAAAAAAAATGAAATAAAAAAATTATAAAATGTTGTGGATGTTTACATTTACTTTATCGAGCATCAGGTCGAAATAAAACACTGAGCCTTCCCCTTTTTTGCTTTGTACGTTTAATTTTCCGCCCATCATTTTCACCAAACGGTTACAAATGGCAAGCCCAAGTCCTGTTCCTCCATATTTTCGGGTGGTCGATGTATCAGCTTGGGTAAACGATTCGAATATCTTTTCTACATCGGTTATTTCCATGCCAATTCCGGTATCGCTCACTTTAAACTGAAGCCAATATTTGTTTTCGGAACTGCCTTTCATAATCACTTCAAGCAGTACAGTACCATGTTCGGTAAATTTAACGGCATTACTAACCAGGTTGATCAGTATCTGTTTAATCCGGTGAGAGTCGCCCACAATACTGTCGGGAATATTTTTATCGATACGGGTTTCAATTGCCAAGTTTTTTTCACTTGCATGGTAGCGCATCATTTCAATCACATCGGCAAACATGTTTTCCATATTGAACAAAACATGATCGAGCTCCATTTTTCCCGATTCAATTTTTGAAAAGTCGAGAATATCGTTGATGATATTTAGTAAATTATTTCCCGAGCGAACAATAATGCTTACAATTTTTTTCTGTTCTTCGTCGAGTTCAGAAAGGCTAAGCACTTCGGCCATACCAATAATGCCATTCATTGGAGTACGAATCTCGTGCGACATGTTTGACAAAAAATTACTTTTTGCACAACTTGCTTCTTCTGCTTTTTGCCGGGCATACTCAAGACGTTGTTTCACCAATATTTGCTCGGTTATGTCGTGCGAAATACCTACAATACCCGAAAAACTTCCTGCTGAATTTTTTATGGGTATTTTGGTGGTTGACATCCACCTCGGATTTTCGTTGTACAAGCTGCTACTTTCGATTTTATTTAATAGAGGTTCTCCTATTTTCAATATTTTTTGTTCTTCATCGAAAAATTGTTGGGCTTCTTTTTTCGTATAGAAATTAAAATCGGTTTTCCCAATTACGTCTTTAATTGAACCAGCACCATATAAATCGACCAACGCCTGATTAGCTCTGGTTATTTCAGATTTTGAATTTTTAAAATATATTGGAGAAGGAATATTGTCGATAATGATCTGAAGCATATCACGTTCCGATTTTAAGCTTTGTTCGGTGTGTACCATTTTATCTATGTCGCGCGAAATGCCTGCAGTTCCAACAATTACACCTTTTTCATTTCGAATAGGCAATTTGGTTGCATTCACCCATTTATAAGTTCCGTCGTGTATTTTTATATATTCGGTTTTTGTAATCGAAATACCATCTTCAATTATGCGCTGTTCATCTAAAAATGCTTGATTTGCATGTTCTGGCTCGAAGAAATCAAAATCAGATTTTTGAATTAATTCTTCAGGTGAGTTGAGTCCAACTAGTTTCGCTTGCGAATTATTGACCAAAACAAATTTGCTATCCTTGTCTTTCAAATATATGGTATCCGGAATATTGTCGAGAAGGATCTGCAAAAGATTGTGTTCTGAGAAAGCGTCGGTTGTTTTACGATGATGATCGATAAACCAGCGATACACCCCAACAATTCCTAAAATAGTGCCATTGCCTGAGCGGTATGGGAACTTGCTTATCCGTAACCATTTTTTCAACCCGTTTTGAAACACAATTTCTTTTTCAACAGTATATACAGGTTCTCCAGAGTCCAAAATCTCACGATCATTTTCAGATAAGGCAAGGGCAATTTTATCCTGATTCAAATCTTTATCCCTTTTTCCAATAATCTCTTCTTTGGTGAACGAAATATCATCGGCAAATTTTTGATTGCAACCTATATATTGTAGTTTACTGTTTTTCCAAAAAAGCCCTACAGATAAAGAACTCAACAGTTGATCAATTTCAGAGAACGATTCGCTGACCAAAAAAGGTGAAAAATTGCTTCCAATTCGTTGCTTACCAATAATATGAATAAGATTAAAACATTGCGATACGGATATTTCGTAAGGCAGATATGAAAAAACAATCGAAGAATAGGTGGAGTTATTTATGATATCGGCATCTGAATTGTAAACGTATACAATTGCATTGTTGGCAGAAAGCTGCTCTAATTCAATAAAATATTGTTGCAATACTTCAGCGTTTACAAGGTAAACACAATTTGCCTGAACAGAATGATCGGTTAAAAAAGGTCGGTTTTCAAAATTTATAATTGAAACATCGGTGTCAATTTTAGAGCAGCAAGAGCTTAATTCGAAGAAAAAATCGTCGTCGCTAAAAAGTTGAATAATGTCTATCATTCGAATAAGTTATAATTGGTAATAGTTAGTTCATGAATTCCAACACCTAAAAAATTGAGGAATGTTCTTCCATTTCAAAAAGTGTTTTCAATAACACAATTGTTTGTTTATCAGATGTTAATATTTTTTCTAAAATTATAATATCTCTCATCATTTTTGTTGAACCGATCTCTTCAACGAATATGCTCACTAAAAAATAACGAATCTGAAAATTGTCAGAAAAAGATTAAACACCCCCCCTCGACAAACAGAACATAAACCTGTTTTTCAACAGATTAACGATCAACAAGAAGTAAATAATCTGAAATTCCTTGAATTAATTCTGGTTCTTGTTAGTCGGGTTACAAAATAGTAAAACTTCTGTTAATACATTTGGCACCAAAACTATTTCATTAAATGATTTCCAAATTTTTTGACGTGGGGCGGATATTCATAGATAAACCTTAAATTTAGGGTATTGAAAATCAAAAATCGGAGCATAAATTATGTTTGATATTTTACTGATCGTATTCGGAATATTGATTCTTTTGGTAAGTTTAGCTGGATGTGTTTTACCTATTCTGCCAGGGCCACCTTTAACATTTGTGGCACTTTTGCTATTGCACTTTACCGAAAAACACCAGTTTACATCTGAGTTTCTGATCATCTGGGCTTCAGTTGCAATAATTGTTACAATAGTTGATAATCTGATTCCAATTTGGGGTACAAAAAAATATGGAGGCAGCAAAAAAGCCGTTTGGGGCAGTGCAATAGGATTAGTTATCGGACTTTTCTTTTTTCCTCCATTGGGATTAATTGTTGGTGCATTTATGGGTGCAGTAATTGGAGAAATGAGTGACGGAAAAAATACAGCACAAGCTTTTCGGGCTGGTTTTGGCGCTTTTATTGGGTTTGTAGGAGGTACACTTTTAAAATTGATTGCTTCGGGAATGATGACCTTCTACTTTTTCAAGGAGTTGATTTAATACACATTACAACAGGATATTGGCTTAAATTGCTTCAAAAATATCTTGGTTGTTTTTCTATCGCAAGCAATAATCTACCTTTGTACCCATGAAGCAGCAATCAACTTTTAAGCCTGAATTACTTTTACCTGCCGGAAGTATTGAATCATTTTATGCAGCCCTACAAAGTGGCGCCGATGCTGTTTACCTGGGATTAAAAGATTTCAATGCGCGAGGAAGGGCAAGTAATTTTTCATTTTGGCAAGTTGCGGCAGCTATCAGAGAAGCACGAAAGAAACAGGTCAAAGTTTACATTACACTGAACACTGTAATCAGGAATAATGAAATCAATCGGCTGGTTGATACGCTCTTTGTTCTGGGTCAATTAAAACCCGATGCAGTAATCGTACAGGATTGGGGCGTTTTTTACCTTATCAAAAAACATTTTCCTCAGCTTACAGTTCATGCCAGCACACAATTGGCCAACCACAATTCAATAGGTACAATACACGCTGCAAAAATGGGTTTTAAACGCGTGGTTCTGGCTCGCGAATTAACTCAGCCAGAGCTGGAACAAATTGCGTTAAAAAGCAAAATTGAGCTCGAACTTTTCATACACGGGGCGTTGTGTTACTCATTTTCTGGGATGTGTTTGTTCAGCAGTTTCATTGGCGGATCGAGCGCCAACCGTGGTCAGTGTACCCAACCATGCCGACGTAATTACCTGCAAAACAAACAAGAACAATATTACTTCAGTTTAAAAGACAACCAATTGATCGACCACTTAGATTTGATTGAAAAGCTCAACATCAATTCTTTGAAAATAGAAGGCCGATTAAAACCTGCTGAATATGTGCATCGGGTTGCAACGGCATACCGAAAAGCAATTGATTTTCCGAATAAAAGAGCTGAGGCAAAACTGCAACTCCAGTTTGATTTAGGTCGCGAAAAAACTGATTATTTCTACGGACACAGCGTGTCAGAAGCAATAACACAATCGGCAGGCACAGGATACTTGCTTGGAACAGTTTCAAATGTTCAAAATGGTGAAGTCACTTTTACAAGTAATATTCTGCTTGAACAAACTAACCGTTTGAGATTCAGAAATAAAAACACAGATCAACAAACCGACTTCAATATCAATCAATTAGAACAAAGCGGATCGGAATGCAAGTTTCGAACGAAATCGGCCTTAATTGAGGTTGGCAACGAAGTTTACTTGGCGGGCGAAAAATTGAAATTCCCCGATAAGTTAAAAACTGATGGTATTAAAATAAATGACCGATGTACATCTGCATTGGCAAACAAATTAAAATCGGATCTGATTTTTAAACCGAGAGAACGAAAAACAGAAATTTTTCTTCGTATTGATAAGTTTGAAATGTTGGAATGGATTGATATTTCACAATTTGAAACGATACTTCTTAGCCTGAACGAAACCAACTTGAATTCCATGTTGAACCATCAGTCAATAAAGAAGTATCTGTTAAAAATTCATTTTGAACTTCCCAAATTTATTGCTGAAAAAGATCTAACCTTTTATCGTGAAGCCTTATCAAGACTGGTTTTGGCTGGATTTAAATCATTCTTTGTAAGTCACCTTTCGCAAACAATGCTATTGCCCAAAGGAACATGTTTCAGCACCAATGAAAATGTTTACACTTTTAACGATGCTGCAATACGGATGCTGAAAAACGAAGGAGCTAATTACACCATCTATCCATTAGAAGACGATATTGTAAATTTAGCCAAAGGAACAAATCGCGATGGAATTGTGCCGGTTTACTTTTTCCCGCATCTGTTCTATTCTCGAATGCCAGTAAAACTTGAAAAAGAAACCACTTTTACCGATAAGAATGGCGAAGAGTTCCGCAAGATTGTTGCGAATGGAATAACCATTGTAATTCCTCAGAAACCAGTTTCACTTACTCTTTACAAAAACAAACTTGAACGTTACGGTTTCAACCGTTTTCTAATTGATTTGAGCAATACAAACACCTCAAACACCGAGTTTCAAACCATTTTGCAACGTTTCAGAAATTCAGAATCAATTTCAGGTACAACCATTTTCAATTTCAAACGCGAATTGAAATAAGAGATTTGAATTTCTGTAATCGTTTCATTTTTTTTACCAAAAGAAAAACATCTACATTGTTTTTAACAAAACTTCATTTATTTTAAACGAAATTTTTGTTGAAAATGATATTCTACACTGTTGATCTAATCTCATTTTCAGAATCGTTTAATAAAAACATCATGAAAAAACACTTTAATATTATTTTTTAGTTATTTTCGAAATCAAAACAAGGGTGTATGAGGCAGCTAAAGATTACAAAACAAGTTACCAATAGAGAAACTTTATCACTTGACAAATATCTTCATGAAATTGGAAAAGTTGATTTACTGTCCCCAGAAAAGGAAGTTGAATTGGCAAAACGAATAAAAAAAGGAGATCGTGAAGCATTTGAACAATTAATTAAATCGAATCTTCGTTTTGTTGTTTCTGTTGCTAAACAATATCAAAATCAAGGACTTACTCTACCAGACCTGATAAACGAAGGTAATTTAGGTCTAATAAAAGCAGCACAACGATTTGACGAAACCCGTGGATTCAAGTTTATTTCTTATGCCGTTTGGTGGATCAGACAATCAATACTTCAGGCACTTGCAGAACAGGCCCGCATTGTTCGGTTGCCGTTAAACAAAATTGGTTCAATCAATAAAATCAATAAAACATTCAATCAGCTCGAACAAGAGTTTCAGCGCGAACCAACCGCAAAAGAGATTTCAGAATTGCTTGAACTAACACCCGAGGTAATTGAAGAGGCAATGAAAGCATCGGGGCATCACATTTCGATGGATGCACCATTAAGAGATGATGATGCAAACAGCCTTTACGATGTAATGCTTAATATTGACACGCCAAGCCCCGACAAAGGATTGCTCAACAACTCACTTCAACTTGAAATTGAACGTTCATTGGCAACACTTGGCGAACGGGAAAGTGAAATTATTCGTTATTATTTTGGACTTAACGGAACACGACCCCATACCCTCGAAGAAATTGGCGAGGTGTTTGGTTTAACTCGTGAACGGGTAAGGCAAATAAAAGAAAAGGCCATTAAGAAGCTGAAAAACAATTACAGAAATAAATTACTTAAGAGTTATTTAGGAGAATAATAACAAAAAACTCTGCATGTGTTGCAGAGTTTTTTGTTATATAAAAGTCAAAAAGAACTATTTTTGTCACTGAACAATAACTAAAATTCGCACAATGAAACGAATTATTGCCCCATCAATTTTGTCGGCTAACTTCTTAGAACTAGGTAAAGACATTTCCATGATCAACCAAAGTGATGCCGAATGGATTCATTTCGATGTTATGGATGGAGTCTTCGTTCCAAATATTTCATTTGGGTTGCCAATTTTAGATCAGGTTAAGAATGTTGCAACAAAATTCCTCGATGTTCATCTGATGATTGCCAACCCCGATCAGTATATCATCCCTTTCAAAGAAGCTGGGGCCGATAACATTACCGTACATTATGAAACTTGCCCACATTTAAATAGAACCATAAACTCAATTAAAGAACAGGGGATTATGGCCGGGGTTTGCTTAAATCCGCATACAACTGTCGATTTGCTCGATGAAATCTTGCCATATTTAGATATGGTTCTACTGATGTCTGTTAATCCCGGGTTTGGAGGTCAACAGTTTATTGAATCGACCTACGAAAAAATAATCAAGCTTAAAAAAATGATTGACAAAAAAGGGTTGAGTACATTAATTGAAGTTGATGGCGGCGTAAATTTCGAGACGGGGAAGAAATTGTTTGAATCGGGTGCTCATGTTCTGGTTTCAGGAAGTTTTATTTTCAAGTCAGAAAATCCATTGCACACAATTACCAATTTATTAAATATTTAGAATCAACTACCTTCTCTTTCATTTTTGAAATCAATAAATAATAATTTTAGCATCGATCTATACAGGAAAGGAGCGAAGGATGAATACTGAAGAAACTTATAACAACTTAGATGAGGTTATAAATAATATACCCAAAAATTATAGAATCCTAGAAGAAACGATTGATATCGAAGTTCAGAAAGAATTCTTTGAATCAGGGAAAACAATTCAGCTAGACCCAGATAATGACGACATTAAAACATTAATCGCGAACATTAATGACCCTGAAATGTCTATTGCGTTACAGAAAATAGCACTTCAGAAACTCGCTTTAATCGACTCAGTTGAAGCATTCCGTGCTATTGAAAAATACAACGAAAATCCAAAGGCAGAATTGAAATCATGGGCGGTATTGTCACTTCAGCAAAGTCGAATGGTGATGCAATGCTCTTTACTCGATGAACAGCAAGTGTTTATTTCCACTGGACTTGGTGGTAAAAACGATAAACTGCGATATTTGATTATTTTCCCCTATAAAACAATTGATTTTATTTCTCCCGTTCAACAAAAATCATTACAAAGTGAACTCGAATTTTTCTTGAAAAGTGGGAATGGCGAAATTGAAGAAATTGAGATATATAGCCAATATGCCACTGCTTTAGTGCTTTTGCCACTGGATGCACCAATACAAGAAATTGTGAAAAATATTTTGACCGAATGCAACCAATTGGGCGATTTTTTGAGTGAAAATGCAATGATTACCAACATGAAGAAATTCGAACACAACGAAATCTTAGATATTCTTGAAAATTACGAACGATAAATAGGTAACACTGCATACAATTCTGCCTTAATCAGGATTACGACATCCTGTTCTATTGTTGATTTTGCAATATAAGCAACTCAAAAAAAGATCGTCACTATCAATTTTGTCTTTTCGAAACCACGAATAAAGCGCCTTTGAAGGTAAAGAATACTCGTTGTTTGACGACATCAATGAAGATTTCATCAAAAAGAGATAAAAAAATTGATTAACGGTATAAAATACAGAACCAAAAAGATGAGGAAGTTACCATCGCAGTTGAGAAAGAAAAGTACATTTTACTGGCAATTACAAAAAAATCTTCAAGATAATTGTAGCTTTTGTTTGGAAGTATAGACCCATTCGGTTATATTTGCACCGCATTTTAGCACTGGGTCCTGTAGCTTAATGGATAGAGCATCTGACTACGGATCAGAAGGTTGGGGGTTCGAGTCTCTCCAGGATCACAAAAAGAGGTTATGAAAAATAACCTCTTTTTTCTTTTTAAAAATGCTACAATTCTTTTAACAAAAATCCCTTAAAACAAAAACAATAACCGATTTTCGGATTTGGTTTGCATGGCTTCTATTTACCAAAAAGTGGCCTGTTGACTAATGTTGAAATCTGCTAGAAGGATCACTGAAAAGAGACAATCCTTTTAGATGAATTGTACTCTAACTGAAATATTTATTTGCACAGAAACGAATGTTCAAAAAGAATTACGAAAACATTGAGTTGTTCAACAAAGCACTGATCGATATCAGAATTCCCAACGGAATGGAGTATCAATTACCTCCAAACTCGACGGCGATGTTGAATTGCGAACATTTAAACTATAAGGATCGCTGCGAACTGGTAAATCGGTATTTCATTGGTAATGAATTTTCAAATCCACAGGGAACCGTTCAGGGTGGAGTTATTGCCGCTTGTTTTGATGACACTTTTGGTCCGCTGGGCGTTGTAACTGCCCGAAATCCTATTGTGACTATCGATATGAATATTCAGTATATCAGAGCAATATCTGTTGACGAAGATTTTTTTATCCAAGCGAATATTGTTTCTGTAGCAAAATCAACCATCTTTATAGAGGCCAAAGCGTTTAACTGCAAAGGAAAACTCTTAGCAAAAGCATCAACCAACCAGCTAATTTTACGTTAATTTCAAAACTGATTGAAGTGAAAATGATTCCAATAATTGTATTTGTTACATTCCTCTTACTCATCGATGTTTATTCATTTTTTGGAATAAAAGGATCAGCATTCGTTAATGCTGGAACCCTTTTCTACATATTGTATCTTGCAACTTCGATTATAACAATAGCTGGAGTGTTGTTACTTTTCAATTCAGCAATGAATGGCTATAGTACCGTTCCATTATATGTCAATCTCTTGTTTGGAATGGCATTCTCATTCATCATTGCCAAACTGTTTATGACTTCATTTTTTATAATTGAAGATCTTTTTCGAGGATTTATCTGGATATTTCAAACTGCAATTAAGTTTCGGGCTGCCGAAATGATTAATCGGGGTTATATCACCGGGATGAGTGTTTTTAGTATTGGACTAATCATTATTGTGATTGTTAATTTTGGTGTTTGGATTGGCCGATACAACTTCAAGGTTCATGAGCAAACGATAGAATACACTAACCTACCCGATTCATTCGATGGGTTCAAGATTGTGCAAATTTCAGATCTACATTTGGGCTCTTTCGATCAGCGAAAAAGAGTTCAAAAGGGATTGGATAAAATACAGGCATTAAAGCCTGATATCATTCTCTTTACAGGCGACATGGTCAACAACCGCTCTGTTGAAGCCCGGCCATTTGTCGAAATGTTCAGCAAGCTAAATGCACCCTATGGCAAATTTTCGATTCTTGGAAACCATGATTATGGTGAATACATCAAATGGAAGTCGGAAAACGAAAAAGAGGAAAACCTGAAACAACTCAAATCAATAGCCTTTCAGATGGGTTTTACCGGTTTGTACAACACAAATTCACCAATTGTAAAGGGAAATGATACCATATATGTTGCAGGTGTTGAAAACTGGGGGGTACTTCCCTTTCCTCAATATGGGAACTTGGATAAAGCACTTGGTAACTTAACATCAAGCGACTTTATTGTTTTACTTTCGCACGATCCTTCACATTGGCGGGAAGAGATTTTAAAACTACCTACAAAAGTTGAACTCACATTAAGCGGGCATACACATGGCATGCAGTTTGGCCTCGAAATTGGAAATTGGCGATGGAGCCCTGTTAAGATCAAATATCCCGAATGGGCCGACTTGTTTATGGAAAATGGGCAATACCTTTATGTAAACAGAGGTTTTGGAAGCATTGGCTATCCGGGACGTATTGGTATTTCTCCTGAAATTACCCTTATCGAATTGAAGAAGAAAAGATAATTGACAGAAACGATTACTTTCTTCAATCTGATACAGCACAGTGTTTTTTAGTTTAAAACGAACAGGTTTCTACTGTTTATGAGTTTTAAAACACTTTCTTATCTTTGTCGCAATTGAAAAAATACATGGGCAGATTATTAGCAATTGATTATGGAAGGAAACGAGTTGGGTTAGCTGTGAGCGACCCACTGCAAATTATTGCCAATAAACTCACCACTGTTCGAGCCCACGATATATTTGACTTTTTAACTGATTATTTTTCAAGGGAAAAGGTTGATTGTGTGGTAGTTGGTTATGCAAAAACACTAATGGATGAACCTTCAGAATCAATTCGTTATATAAATCCATTCTTAAAACAATTTCAAAAAAAATTTCCAGACGTTAAACTAGAACTGGTTGACGAACGTTTTACTTCGAAAATTGCATTTCAAACCATGATTGACGCTGGATTAAAGAAAAAAGCCCGTCAAAATAAAGAATTAATCGATGCTGTAAGTGCTACCATAATTTTACAATCGTATATGGAACAACTTCGGCATCAAAAATTATAAGTATGATTTTACCTGTTACTGTTTACGGCGATCCGTTATTGCGCAAAATTGCAGAGCCCATTACACCAGAATATGAAGGGCTTTCTGAGTTAATCAACAATATGTACCAAACCATGTACAATGCAGATGGTGTGGGATTGGCGGCCCCACAGGTTGGACTCTCGATCCGTATATTTGTTGTTGATGCTTCACCTGCTGCTGACGACGAAGAACCAGAACTAAAAGATTTTAAAAAAGCATTTATCAATCCAAAGATACTTCAAACACAAGGCGAACCATGGGCAATGGAAGAAGGATGCCTGAGTTTGCCGAATATTCATGAAGATGTTTTTCGCGACGAAGAAGTTACGATCAACTATTTTGACGAGAATTGGGTAGAACATACAGAAACATACAAAGGGTATGCTTCCCGGATAATTCAACATGAATACGACCATTTGGAAGGCAATCTGTTCATCGATTACGTAACTCCGCTTCGTAAACGATTATTGAAAAGTAAATTAGTAGCTATTTCAAAAGGCAAAGCAAATACCAATTACAGAATTAAAATACCAGGTTAACAATAGCTCTTAATTCTCAACGCTTTTTCATTTGAAGAAAAAGTTATTGTTGAATCATTTCTATTCTGCTGATTTTTGTTTGGGGTTATTCAGAAATCGATCTGCGAATCCCAACACAAAATCCTGAATCTGATCGCTGAACTTGATGATCAGATTCGTTGCACCTAGTTGTAACAACGAACTGAGCAATTTCATCAATGGTCCCTCATTTGAAACACTCATCATTTTCTTTGAGATAAAACCAGAAATAAGTATAGCCGACGATTCAAGAATGGTTTCCCTTAATTCAGCAGAAGAGGCAAATTCACTTGCAGAGCTTTTAAGTAGGTTTATAGGCTTTAAACTTTCATACGTTAACAGAAATTGGTTTTTCAGCAGCTTGCCTTCCTCTGCTTGTCTTATTTCCAATAAACGTATCTGTTCTTTTAATAAATCGGTAGCTTGTTGTTTTGCCATTTTGTTAATCGAGTAATTGGTTAACAATTGAATTTTTAACGGGCTTTTTTACCAGTTGTTTGCGAAATATCAAAAAGAGAACTGTGAGCAATGCATAACAACCTGTCACTACAAAAAAACCATAATAAACTTTACCCATAAGCTCGCCAAGCCATAAGGCAATTGCAAAATTCAACAGGGTAAAGAACAATGTGGCAAAAACAATTACAATAACCCATGAAACCAATGAAGAAATAACATCCGACGATTTATCGATGGTTTTCAATTTCATGAGTTCTATAGTGGTTTTGCTATACGTCTCTCCTTTTTCGATGAGCGATTCAATCAGTTCTATTGGTTTTTCCATTTTTTCAATAAAAATTTCTACTTCAAATTATTCAGATGCAGCGTCTGTGGTTCCCTTTGCTTCTTTTTTAGCTGTATCTATCTTCTGGTTCAATTCATCAATTAAGTTGTTAAACTTATCCTTGATACCATCGGCAAATTCCTCGCCCTTTTGTGCCATTTTTTTTCGGGTTTCCGATCCTTTGTCAGGGGCAAAAAGAACGCCCAGCAAAGCACCTGCTGCCATTCCCATAAGAACGCCCAAAAAAACTTTACCTGAATCTGAACTCATACCGTTATGAATTAATGAGATGAATAATCTGTCAGCATTAAACGATAATCCGTTAACTGCTTTGTTTGCAAGTTAACAAAAACCGTTCGAAGGAACAAGATTAAATTGAAAGTGCATATTTCTTAATCCAAGATTTGTATTTATTAATCATCAACAAAATTAGAAAGATGGCAATAACAATGAAACTGATTGTTTGTAAAAAGGGGTAAATGAGAAAGACCGTAACCAACTAAGGAAACGGCCTTTCTGTAATACTTTATTACAAGGAATTAATTATCCTTTAATTTCTTTGCATGCAGCGTATATGCCATCAAAAAGTTCTTTTACGTCTTTTGCAGCAACAGCGGCAAAGGCTATTCGAATTAAACCATTCAAATTGATAACACCAATACTGTATTTCTTATTCAACAAATGACGTAACTCTTCACTGTCAATACCATCAATAGGTTTAACGCACATAAAATAGCCTGAATTGAAAGGTAGCGGATTGAAATACTCCTTATAAGAATCGTTAGAAATTGCTTCTTTAACAGCATTGTAACGTTCTTTAAGTGTATTGAATTTCTCCTCCTTTTGTTTTTTATAATCGTCACTGTTATAGGCTTGTAATAACAATGATTGTGATAGATTTGACGCATTAGAGATATTTCCACGAACAGCACCTGCAGTTTTTGCTTCCAAAGCTCCATACAATTCAGCATCGCCGCCTTTTATTCCGTAGGTCATAAAACCTACACGGAACCCCCACACATAATCTTCTTTGGTAGGGCCATCGAGTTTTAAAGCAAGAATATTTTCGTGTGCTTTACTTAATTCGGCAAATATGCTTTGTTTTTCAATACCGTCTTCGAATACCAATCCAAAGTAGGCATCATCGCAAAAAACAACAATATGGTTTCCTTTTCCAGCAGCTTCGGTAATAATCTCAACCATCGCCTTGTTTTCAGCTACAGTAGGTGAATAACCTGATGGATTATTAGGAAAATTAAGAATGACAACTTTCTTCCCTATTGGGCCTTCATTCAATTTATTTTTGAATGCCTCTAAATCAAACCCGCCATTTTTAAATGTATTGAAAGTTGTGATTTTTGCGCCATATGAGTTGCTGAGAATTAAATCGTAGTTATCCCAAAATAAATCGGGCGAAATAATTTCGTCATTTTCATCAATGAACAAATAACCAGCCATGCTAACTCCGTGAGTAAGAGCATTTGTCACAATGGGCAAACTAATATCAACCCCCGAAAGCGATGGGTTTTTTTCGTAAATCATTGATTTCCATTTTGACCGAATATCTGGTCGTCCAAAACTTGGGGCATATGGAAAAGTTAAACCAGGAGCAATATTTATTTTTGAAGCGATGGACTCTAACCTCATTGGAGAGTGGTCATCTTCTATAGCAGCACCAATGGTGGCATTAATTTTGGTTCCATTTGCATCTGCCGATTGTGCTAAAATTCCTCTTTTGGGGAAGTAAATGTTTTTGCCGCGTTCGGATAACATCTCATAGACAGCCGGATTTTTGGCTTGAATAACTTTTTTTAATTCTTCTGCTTGTGGATTCATTTGAATTGTATTTTTTTTGTTTTTGCTGTTTCTGAAACGTTGTATCAAACCGAATTCAACCTCTCATTCAATTTTATTATCATTCAAAAAGTGGTAATATTGCAACCGCATGCAAGATAAAAATAAAAGGGAAAAATCTAATTTTCGATTTCAAAATGACACTTTTAGTAATAAATTTCTTAACAATTGATATATAAAATATGGACTGGCAGAAAATTATCGAACAATCAATAGCAATGTTATTTCCGCTCCTTATCGTTTTCATTTTTGTGTATTACATGCTGAAAGCCTTTTTCGATCAATTTGAGAAACAACGCAAACAGGAATTCAGGATGAAATTTTCAGAAGAGTCGTTCCCAATTAGATTACAGGCTTATGAGCGTTTGACCTTGTTTCTTGAACGTATTAAACCAGAATCGATGGTGATGCGTTTAGCTAACTCAGGAATGAACACACTTGACTTGCAAAAAGCATTATTAGCAAATATACGTGAAGAGTACGAACACAATTTGTCACAACAAATTTATATCTCAGCTCAAGCTTGGGCCATGGTAAATGCAGCACGTCAAAGCATGATTCAATTAGTAAGTTCCACTGCTACAGAGCATAAACCAGATGAACCTTTTTCTGAATACGCTACTGATTTACTCGAAGAATTTGCTTCAATTAGTGATGACCCGGTAACAATTGCCCTTTTGTTTCTTCAAAAGGAAGCTCGCGAAATAATATAGACATTTGACGTCTAGCGTAGTACTATTATTTTTCAGCTGTGTTGAATTTTTTGAACATATAGGTTCTGAATTGCTTCAAGTGTCTCTAATTCCTGATGTTCAGAATAAATACGTACAACTTCAATTACCCGCTGTTCTTGTAAAAAGGCACCCAATGCTGCATCAAACTTGTACCCCATCCAATTATTGAGTACTTTTTGAGTAATGGTAACAAATTCATCAAAAGTGAGTTTTTTGGGTATTTCGATGTAGGAATGGTAAGGTTCGCTTGTATCCAAATAAATTGTATTACTTATTTTTTCAACATAAAAGATTTTTTCCAATTGAATACGGGGCTTTACATTTTTCCAATTCCATGCACCCATCAACATTGAAATTCCATTGTTAACAAATGATTTTTGGATGTCTTTAATACGCAAATAGTTATCGATATGACGCAAGCGGATTACACTAAAAATTAGATCGTTGAGCCTCACATCTGCTTTCGCGGCATCAAAGTCAAAATAATACTCTCCCCTCACCTTCTGAAAAGCTCGGGTGACATCTAAAACATTGTAGTTTGGAAGAATAGCAATATAGGCGTAGTATGGACTTTTAAAATCCATTGGATATTCGTTATAATATCCACAAAACGGAGACGGCGATTCAAATACCAAAGAACCTGGAATTATGTTTTGCGACAACGTATTAAACTGTTCAAACTTCTCGAGGGTCCCAAATATTTCATATTGTTTATAATCTTTCATAATCGGGTTTTTTATAGTTATAAAAGGATAACAACCCTAGTTGTAGCAATGTTTTATTTAATTGAAATGATTTCAAGAGTAAAAATCTTTTTTATATTTGCCACCCTATGGAGAGCTGGCAGAGTGGTCGATTGTGGCAGACTCGAAATCTGTTGTACCTTTCGGGGTACCGGGGGTTCGAATCCCTCGCTCTCCGCTTATAAAGCATA
>Ga0209373_10001579_pt1 | contig 25957 bp, 25 predicted proteins | sample Higcelweek5metaG_FD_187173 | JGI IMG/M metagenome (GOLD analysis project Ga0209373, IMG submission 187173) | Freshwater pond sediment microbial communities from the University of Edinburgh, under environmental carbon perturbations - High... | ecosystem: Environmental > Aquatic > Freshwater >... | reverse complement strand
AAGGCGGGAATCCATACAACAGCGCGGATTTTGGATTCCCGCCTTCGCGGGAATGACGGTTAAGAGATTGGAAAAGAAGTGAAAGTTCTTGGACGGACTCTCAGGCAATGACTCGACTGCGCAGTCGAGTCATTGCGTTACCGGAACACCACCGTTCGCTGGCCATCCATAATAATCCGGCGTTCCAATTGCCAGCGCACGGCGCGGGCCAGCACGGCGCATTCCACGTCGCGGCCCATATTCACCAGATCTTCCGGCGTATGGCTATGGTCCACGCGCTGGATGTCCTGTTCGATGATCGGGCCTTCATCCAGCACAGTGGTGACGAAATGCGCCGTGGCACCGATGATCTTCACGCCGCGATCATGCGCCTGATGATAGGGCTTGGCGCCCTTGAAGCTGGGCAGGAAGCTGTGATGGATATTGATGCAGCGCCCGGCCAGCACCCCACAGAATTCCGGTGACAGAATCTGCATGTACCGGGCCAGCACCACCAGATCGGCCCCGCTCTCCTGAATGATCCGGGTGAACTGCGCTTCCTGCGCGCCCTTGTTGTCCTTGGCCACCGGCAGGTGATGATAGGGGATGCCGCTCCATTCCACGAAGCTGCGCATATCATCATGGTTGGACACCACGGCCGGAATATCCATGCGCAGGATGCCGGAGCGCTGGCGGTGCAGCAGGTCATAGAGGCAGTGCCCGAACTTGGAAACGGCGATCACCACCTTGGGCTTCACCGACAGATCGTGCAGTTCCCATTCCATATCATAGGCGGCGGCCACCGGGGCGAACCCGTCCTTCAACGCCGCCAGATCGGGAAAGCCAGCCCCATCGGGCCGAAAGACGACGCGCATGAAGAAACGGTCATTGATGGCGTCGTTGAAATGGTTGGATTCGGTGATCGAGGCATCATGCGACGCCAGATAGGTTGATACCGCCGCCACGATGCCCTTCCGGTCCGGACACCGCACCACCAGAACGAAACGACCCTGCTCACCCTTCATCATCATGACCCAATCACTGGCTTATAAGAAAGAAACTGTCGGGCGGTGAGATTTGCGACTGGTACAGGCCCTTGTCCACTCCCATATTGTTCCCTAACACCATTCAGATGGCGGCCATGCAAAAACCACTTGACGTGCGCGTAAGGTTAATCTACCTTTTACGTAAACGTAAGGCACTCTTGCCCTATCGGGGTGAGGCATGGTGCCATATTGGCTACGCAGGAACGGTAGCATGCTGAATGGCGCGGAAATGACCCGGTCCACCCCGCAGACGGAGCGGACCTATTCCATTGGCCAGCTGGCGGAGGAGTTCGGCCTCACGCTGCGCTCCTTGCGTTTCTATGAGGATGAGGGGCTGATCGCCCCAGCCCGTGTCGGACAGACGCGGGTGTACAGTCACCGTGACCGGGCCCGGCTGAAACTGATCTGCCGCGGCAAACGCCTGGGCTTCTCCATCGGGGAGATCAAGGATTTCCTTGATCTCTACGACACGGATGAGGCGCAGGTGGAGCAGATGACCTTTCTGCTGAAGGGTGCACGCAACCGTATCGTCCATCTGGAACAACAGCTGCGCGACGTGCAGCAGACCCTGAAGGAACTGCGGGAGATTGATGACATGATCGTCTCCCATCTCCAGGTCAAGGGGGTTTCGGTCCAGTCGGACTGATACCCCTTCCCATTACCCCAATCAAACCCACCATCGGCACACCGGGCTTAACCGGGGCCGAAGCCACACCAGGCGAGGAGCGCGGAAAACTATGAAGAATGTCGTGATTGCCGGCTATGCAAGGTCGCCTTTCCATCTGGCCAACAAGGGCGAGTTGACAAAGGTGCGCCCGGATGATCTGGCCGCGACCGTCGTCAAGGCCCTGCTGGAACGCACGGGCGTTGACGGTGCCGCCGTGGAAGATCTGATTGTCGGCTGCGCCTTCCCGGAAGGGGAACAGGGCTTCAACGTCGCCAAGCTGATCGCCATGATCGCAGGCCTGCCGGCGTCGGTCGCCGGTGCCACGGTCAACCGTTTCTGCGGCTCCTCCATGCAGGCCATCCATCAGGCCGCAGGCGCCATCGCGCTGGGTGCCGGTGACTGTTTCATCGCCGCCGGCGTGGAAAGCATGACCCGCGTGCCGATGATGGGCTTCAACCCGATGCCCAACCCCACCCTGCACGCCGCCAACCCCGGTGCCTATATGTCCATGGGCATCACAGCGGAGAATCTGGCAAAGAAGTTCGGCTTCACCCGCGCCCAGCAGGAAGCGTTTGCCGTGGAAAGCCATCGCAAGGCCGCCAAGGCCCAGGATGAGGGCAGGTTCGAGGCGGAAATCGTTCCCATCACCACCCCGTCGGGCAAGGTGATCAGCCAGGATGGTTGCATCCGTGGTGACAGCACGGTGGAAGCGCTCTCCACCCTGAAGCCCGCGTTTGACGCCGCCGGCACCGTGACCGCCGGCACCTCCTCCCCGCTCACCGATGGTGCGTCGGCCACGCTGATCTGCTCGGAAGATTTCGCCAAGGCCCACGGGTTGAAGGTGCTGGCCAAGATCCGCTCCATCGCCGTGTCCGGCTGTGACCCGACCATCATGGGCTATGGCCCGGTGCCCGCGACCACCAAGGCGCTGGCCCGCGCCGGCCTGAAAGTGTCGGACCTGGACATCATCGAAAGCAACGAGGCTTTCGCCGTACAGGCCATGACCGTTTGCCAGGAACTGGGCTTTGACCCGGCCAAGGTGAATATTGACGGCGGCGGCATCGCCATGGGTCACCCGCTGGGCGCCACCGGTGCCCGCATCACCGGTAAGGCTGCCAGCCTGCTGGTACGCGAAGGCAAGGCGCTGGCGCTGTCCACCCAGTGCATCGGCGGTGGTCAGGGTATCGCCACCATCCTGGAAGCGGTCTGAGCCTAGCCGGACGGGAGGGAACACCCATGACCATCAAGAAAGCCGCTGTCATCGGCTCCGGCGTAATGGGCAGCGGCATCGCCGCCCATATCGCCAATGCCGGCATCCCGGTCTATCTGCTGGATATCGTGCCGCAATCCGTGAAGGATAATGGCGGCGACCGCTCGGTGATCGCCAAAAGCGCCATCGAGAAGATGCAGAAGACCGACCCTGCCCCCTTCATGCACAGGAAGGCGGCCAGCCTCGTCACCCCCGGCAATATCGAGGATGACCTGGAGAAGCTGGCCGATGTGGATTGGATCGTCGAGGCCGTGCTGGAAAACCCGGCCATCAAGCATGACCTTTATGCCAAGCTGGAAAAGGTGCGGAAAGACGGGTCCATCATCTCGTCCAACACCTCCACCATTCCGCTGAACATTCTGTTGCAGGGCCAGACGGAACGGTTTGCCGCTGATTTCTGCATCACCCACTTCTTCAACCCGCCGCGTTACATGCGCCTGCTGGAAGTGGTGAAGGGTCCGAAGACCAGGGATGATGCCTTCGATACGGTCAGCGCCTTCTGTGACAAGGTGCTGGGCAAGGGCGTGGTGGAGTGCAAGGACACGCCAGGCTTCATCGCCAACCGCATCGGCACCTATTTCATGGGCGTGGCCGTGAACGAGGCGATGGATGGCGGGCTGACGGTGGAAGAGGCCGATGCCATCACCGGTCGGCCCATGGGCATCCCCAAGACCGGCACCTTTGGCCTGATTGATCTGGTCGGCCTGGATCTGATGCCGCTGATTTCCAAGTCGCTGCTGGCCACCCTGCCGGCGGATGATGATTATCGCCGCATCCATCGCGACAGCCCGATGATCAGCAAGATGATCAGCGAGGGCTATACCGGCCGCAAGGGCAAAGGCGGCTTCTATCGCCAGACCAAAGCCGCTGATGGAAGCCGCACCAGGGAAGCCATCGACCTGACGACGGGCGTCTACCGTGCCTCTGATAAGGCATCGCTGACGTCCGCTTCCGCCAAGGGGCTGAAGGCCCTGGTGGAAACGGGCGACAAGGGCGGGGCCTATGCCTGGCGCGTGCTGTCGCAGGCGCTCTCCTATGCCGCCGATCTGGTGCCGCAGATCGCCGAGCAGATCACCGCCGTCGATGAGGCGATGCGGCTCGGCTATAACTGGAAGGCCGGCCCGTTCGAGATGATCGACCAGTTGGGCACCGGCTGGTTTGCCGAGAAGCTGAAGGCAGAAGGCAAAAAGGTTCCCCACATGGTGGAGGTCGCCGCTGGTCGGCCCTTCTACAAGGTGGAAGGTGCCAAGCTGCTGTTCCTGACCACCAGCGGCGACTATGCCGAGGTGAAGCGCCCGGACGGCGTGCTGCTGCTGACCGATATCAAGCGCGGGTCCAAGCCGGTGGCCAAGAATGGCTCGGCCAGCCTGTGGGATATCGGCGACGGTGTGCTGTGCCTGGAATTCACCAGCAAGATGAACGCGCTGGACGCGGACATCATGGCCCTGCTGCGCAAGGCCATCGGCATCATCGGTGACGGCAAGTCCGGCCCGTACAAGGCGCTGGTGGTGCATAACGAGGCACCGAACTTCTCCGTCGGTGCCAATCTGGGTCTGGCCCTGTTCGCCATCAATATCGGCCTCTATCCGCAGATCGAGGCGATGATTGCGGAAGGTCAGCAGACCTACAAGGCGCTGAAATACGCCCCCTTCCCCACCGTGTCGGCCCCGTCGGGCATGGCGCTGGGTGGCGGGTGCGAGATGCTGCTGCACAGTTCCGCCGTGCAGGCCCATGCCGAGACCTATACCGGTCTGGTGGAAGTGGGCGTGGGTGTCGTCCCCGGTTGGGGCGGCTGCAAGGAAATGGTGGTGCGCCATCTGGCCAACAAGAAGCGTCCGGGCGGGCCGATGCCGGCCTTGTCCGCGGCGTTTGAGGCCATCAGCACGGCCAAGGTGGCCAAGTCCGCCTTTGAGGCCAAGGATATGCTGATCCTGAAGCCTACCGACGGCATCACCTTCAACAAGGATCGGCTGCTGGCCGATGCCAAGGCGAAGGCGCTGGAACTGGCGGCCAATTACACGCCCCCGACCGCCCCGGAAATCCGCCTGCCCGGCCCCACGGCCAAGGCGGCCTTCGATCTGGCGGTGGATGGCTTCGCCCAGCAGGGCAAGGCCACGGCGTATGACGTGGTGGTCTCCAAGAAGGTCGGTCATATCCTGTCCGGCGGCAACACGGACATCACGGTTGTGATGAACGAGGATCAGTTGCTGGATATGGAACGTGAAGCCTTCCTGGAACTGACCAAGACCAACGGCACCATCAACCGCATCGAACATATGCTGGAAACCGGCAAGCCGCTGCGGAACTGAGGATGAAAGGCGGGGCCGGTGCTGAGCCAGCCTCGCTTCTTTCTCATTTTCTACCGTCATTCCCGCGAAGGCGGGAATCCATACGACGGTTCAAAAGTAAAACATTGTGCAAGTTGGCGCTGTTGTTTGGATTCCCGCCTTCGCGGGAATGACGGTGAAGAGGTGAATAACCCTCTCCGTAACCCCAAATGACAGCGCCTTCCCCCCCCTTTCCGTCCACCCTATCGACGCCCCGAGGTGCCCCATCTTCTCTCCCGTCTGAAACCGAGAACCAAGCCATCGGTGCCGGGCGTGTCAGGGGGTGCGGGTCTGCCGCGGTAGCGGTCCACACGGAGAATTCAGATGCCGATCTACAAGGCCCCGCTGGAAGACATCAATTTCGTTCTCAATGATGTGCTGAACGCACAGTCCCTGACCCAGTTGCCGGGTTACGAGGATGCGACCCCCGACCTGATCCAGTCGATCATCGAGGAGGCCGCCAAGCTGTGCGAGAACGAGCTGCAGCCGATCAACCTGTCCGGCCATGAGGAAGGCTGCCATTACGAGAATGGCGTCGTCCGCACGCCCAAGGGCTTCAAGGCCGCCTATGACAAATATGTCGAAGGCGGCTGGCAGGGCATGGCCTTTGATCCCGATTACGGCGGCCAGGGCCTGCCCCACACGGTGGGCGTGGTGCTGGAGGAGCTGCTCTGCTCCGCCAACATGTCCTTCGCCATGTATCCGGGCCTGACCCAGGGGGCGATGAATGCCGTCCGCGCCCATGCCAATGACGAGTTGAAGCAGCGCTATCTGCCCAAGATGGTCAGCGGCGAATGGTCCGGCACCATGTGCCTGACCGAGCCGCATTGCGGCACCGATCTGGGCCTGCTGAAGACCCGCGCCACCCCCAATGAGGATGGCAGCTACAACATTACCGGCACCAAGATCTTCATCTCCGCCGGTGAGCATGACCTGACCAACAATATCATCCATCTGGTGCTGGCCAAGCTGCCGGATGGCCCGCCGGGCATCAAGGGCATCAGCCTGTTCCTGGTGCCGAAATTCCTGCCGACCGAGGATAACGAACCCGGTGTACGCAATGGCGTGATGTGCGGTTCCATCGAGCATAAGATGGGCATCATGGCCAACGCCACCTGCGTGATGAATTTCGACGATGCCAAGGGCTGGCTGATCGGCGAGCCGCATAAGGGCATGCGCGCCATGTTCACCATGATGAACACCGCCCGTCTGGGTGTGGGCATGCAGGGTCTGGGCATCGGCGCCGTCGCCTATCAGAACGCGGTTGCCTATGCCAAGGACCGTATCCAGGGCCGGTCGCTCTCCGGCACCAAGGCAGCGGACAAGGCGGCCGATCCCATCATCGTGCATCCCGATGTGCGCAAGAACCTGATGCAAGGCAAGGCCTTTTCCGAAGGTGCCCGCGCGCTGGGTTACTGGGTCGGCATGATGATCGACATGTATGAGAAGCACCCCGACCCGGCGGTGAAGCAGGAGGCCGAAGATTTCGTCGCCCTGCTGACCCCCGTGGTGAAAGCCTATTTCACCGACATGGGGTATGAGGTCGCCACCAACAGCCAGCAGATGTATGGCGGTCACGGCTATATCCGTGAATGGGGCATGGAACAGTTCGTGCGCGATGCCCGCATCGCCATGATTTATGAAGGCACCAACGGTATCCAGGCTTTGGATCTGGTGGGTCGCAAGATGCCCCAGAATATGGGCCGCCTGCTACGCCGCTTCTTCCACCCGATGCAGGCCGAACTGGAACAGAGCCAGGAAGACGCCACGCTGCTGGAATTTGTCGTCCCGCTGGCCAAGGCCTTCGGCAAATTGCAGCAGGCGACCGCCATCACAGCGCAAAAGGGCATGGCCCGCCCCGATGAGGCCGGTGCGGCGTCGACCGACTATTTGCGCATTTTCGGCCTGGTCGCCATGGGCTGGATGTGGCTGAAGATGGTGAAGGTGGCACAGACCAAGCTGGCCGAGGGCACAGATGGCAAGGAGGCGTTCTACGACGCCAAGATCAAGACTGCCCGCTTCTTCGTGGAAAAGATGCTGCCGGAGGTGGATTTCCGCTTCAAAAGCCTGATGGCCGGCGGCAAAAGCATGATGGAAATGCCGGTCGATCAGTTCTGATCGGGTAGCATAGACAGAAAAAGGGCCGCCGGTTTTCCAACCGGCGGCCCTTTCCTTGAAAACCCTTTCCCGCCGATCAAGGCAAAGGAAACGGGTTATTCATATTCCGCCCAGGTTTCACCCTTTTTGCGGTCATAAAAGACACTGATGGTTGAAACTTTGCACAGGTCGAAGCCCGTCCATTCGGCTTCCTCCTCGTCATCATAGATGACCTTCAAATCCCAGACACAGCTTTTGGCAGCGCGGCTGAACTCGATATCGACACTCTGACCATTCTCCAGCACATCAGTGCCCATCACATCCTCTTCCCAGTCTTCCGATTTGGTGGGGGAAACATAGACCTCCGCAATCGTGTAGCCGGTCCGATTTTTCAACTTGAAATTCTGCTTACCCTGCGCCAATGCGGTGCCCCCTGTTGCCAATGCCGTCAGCACCAGAACAGCCCCCACCAAATGTTTTAACATGATTTGTCTCTTCCCCCTGAAGGCCCCGATTTAGGACCATATCCACTATAAGTGGACCTACCCATGCGCGGCAATAGCCACCCCAGAGGGGACACCAGGGACGGCTTGTGCGGAGAAAAGGACAGGGCGACACGCGGCACCCTTGCCCTTTATCCCTATATCTTTCAGGCCAGATTGGCCTTCAGCCGCACTTCGGCATTCAAAACCTTGCAGACAGGGCAGTTCGCCTTGGCATCGGCGGCAATGCTGGCAAATTTGTCTGGCATGATGCAGGGCACCGCGGCTTCCAGCGTCAGTTCCACAGCCGCGATCTTCCACCCGGACCATCGCTTTCCATGATCAGCACGGCACCGGTACGAATTTCCGTGGCGGGCGTGTATTGGCCATTGCCGCTTTCCGCTTTATCATATGCCGTTGTCAGCGGAAGGCGAAAGCGTATCACTGCTTTGTGACAGGCTAAACGTGCAGAAAGACGAAATCCCTTACCCAAAAAGGGAAGAGAGGGATATTACCGCCGCCGCTTGGTGTTTTTGCCACCAAATTCGACCCCGCCCACTTCCAGCCCACCATCCTTGGTCTTGGCCGCCCCCTTGGTGCGCCCGCCCGGCTTCTTGTCCGGCTTGGCCGAACTGCGCGACCGTTCCCCCTGGGCAGAGGCGCGGATGGGGGTGGAGCCGGGGGCGAGCCCCAGATCAATGGCCTCCAGCCGGCGAATTTCATCGCGGATACGGCCCGCCTCCTCGAACTCAAGATCGGCCGCCGCCGCCCGCATCTTCTTTTCCAATTCGGCGATGATGGTCTTGATGTCCTTGCCGGCCAGGGCCATGCCCTCGGCAGCCCCGGTATCCACCTCCACCCGGTCGCCGCGCTCGTACACACTGCCCATAATATCGGCGATATTCTTTTTCACCGACTCCGGCGTAATGCCATGTTCAGCATTATACTCCAGTTGCTTAGCCCGGCGGCGGGCGGTTTCCTCCAGGGCTGCCTTCATGCTGTCCGTCTCCCGGTCGGCATAAAGGATGGCGCGTCCTTCCACATTACGCGCCGCACGGCCAATGGTCTGGATCAGGCTGGTCCGGGAGCGCAAATAGCCTTCCTTGTCGGCATCCAGAATGGCGACAAGCCCGCATTCGGGGATATCCAGCCCCTCACGCAGCAGGTTGATACCGATCAGCACATCGAACACACCCAACCGCAGATCGCGGATGATCTCGATCCGCTCCAACGTTTCGACATCGGAATGGATATAACGGACCTTGATGCCCGCTTCCATCATGTACTCGGTCAGGGCCTCCGCCATCTTCTTGGTCAGGGTGGTGACCAGCACGCGCAGGCCGCGCGCCACCACTTCCCGCACCTCCGCCATCACATCATCCACCTGGGTGTCGGTGGGACGGATGATGACCTGGGGATCGACCAGACCCGTGGGGCGCACCACCTGTTCCACAAACACGCCGCCCGTGCGCTCCATCTCCCAAGGGCCGGGGGTGGCAGAGACGAACACGGTCTGCGGTCTCATCGCCTCCCATTCTTCGAATTTCAGCGGGCGGTTATCGGCGCAGGATGGCAGGCGGAAGCCGAAATCGGCCAGGGTGGATTTGCGCACAAAGTCGCCGCGATACATGCCGCCGATCTGCGGCACCATCACGTGGCTTTCATCCACGATCAACAGCGCTTCTTGTGGCAGATATTCGAACAGGGTCGGCGGCGGTTCGCCCGGATTGCGCCCGGACAGGTAGCGGGAATAATTCTCGATCCCGGCGCAGGAGCCGGTGGCCACCATCATTTCGATATCAAACGTCGTGCGCTGCTCCAGCCGCTGCGCTTCCAACAGCTTGCCCTGGGCCATGAACTCCTCAAGCCGGATTTTCAGGTCGCGTTTGATCTGCTCGACCGCCTGGAACAGGGTCGGCTTGGGCGTGACATAGTGGCTGTTGGCGAAGATCCGCACCTCCTTCATGGAGATGAGCTTCTCCCCGGTCAGCGGGTCGATCTCGTGGATCGCCTCCAACTCATCCCCGAACAGGGAGAGCCGCCAGGCGCGATCTTCCAGGTGGGCAGGGAACAGTTCCACCGTATCGCCCCGCACCCGGAACGATCCGCGCCCGAAACCAACGTCGGTGCGGCGATATTGCAGTTCCACCAGCCTTTGCAGGAACTGCTGCCGGTCCAGCCGCTGCCCCACCTTCAGGGGCACCGTCATTTCCGTATAGGTTTCAACCGAGCCGATACCATAGATGCAGGAGACCGATGCGACGATGATGGCGTCCCGCCGTTCCAGCAGCCCGCGGGTGGCCGCGTGGCGCATCCGGTCGATCTGTTCGTTGATCGAGCTTTCCTTTTCGATATAGGTATCGGTGCGGGGAACATAGGCTTCCGGCTGGTAATAATCGTAATAGCTGACGAAATATTCCACGGCGTTATTGGGGAAGAAGCTCTTCATCTCCCCATAAAGCTGGGCCGCCAGCGTCTTATTCGGCGCCAGAATCAGCGTGGGCCGCTGTATCCGCTGAATGACATGGGCCATGGTGAAGGTCTTGCCAGAGCCGGTGACGCCCAGCAGAACCTGATCCCGCTCCCCGTTATTCAGTCCCTCGGTCAGTTCCTCAATCGCGCGGGGTTGGTCGCCGGCGGGCGTATATTCGGAAACAACCGTCAACGGCTCCAAAAACGGCCGCTCCTCCAGCGCCACACGCCAGGGCAGCAGGTTGGAAGCATCAGCAGGGGCGGCGGTGGGGGCGGCTTGTTTGTTCATGCCGGCTAATTTATGCCGATGACGACCGATGTGGAAGGGGCTTTGATCCGTTTTTGTTCACGGGGTTCAGCGCCGGGCCCGCTTGCCGCCCTTTTCCTCATCCGAGGAACCGCCGCCATTGCTCTCGCTGCCGCTTTTTTGGCGCAGGGCCGCTGATATGCTTTCCCAAGCGGCATCCATGGTCTGGTTGGGTGCGCCATCTTCCGCCGCCATCTCCCGAATGATGCTGGTCATATTGTCCGGCGTGCAGCAGCCGCGTGGCGGGCGACCGCCAAATTCCACCACACGCGGAAAGACACATAAAACCCGCACCCGCACCAACGGAAAGCGGGAGCGGATGGCGCTGATCAGTGGGTGCATCTGCACCACCGGGTTCAGGAACACGCCCACCGAATGGTCGGCCTTCACATATTTCCACTGCCCCGCATTGGGGTTGCAGCGCGGCGTCCCCACCACATCCAAGGGGGAAGAGACAATCATCAGGATGCTGGCCGGCAACCGCATCACATGGTCGATCTTGGTTGGTCCGGACTTGCCGCCACCGATCCGCACCTCATTCAGCAGCGGATATGACAGCTCTTCAAGTTCCATCCGCCGTTTGAACAGCTCGGCATTATATTGCCGGGCGCTCACCGGCTTGAACTTGCGGGGTTTTACCGACAGGGCGAAGGTGACAACCAGCGTCACCACCACCACCGCGATAACGGCAATGGTGATCAGGTCCACGATGGACAGGCCGATCCATGACGCAAAGTTATTGAGCATAGGACCGGGATAGCCGATGCCGCCGGTTTTGTCACCAGCGCGTGGCAGCGCACCCTTGCCCAAAACGCGCCCGTCCCATCCAAATCGGATGCTTGTTGCGCAATGACGGGGGGCTTTAAGGTCCGTGCCCGGTCATAAACCGTCCCAACCAGGGGAATATAGATGTCGTTCCTTGCCGACCGCCTGTCCCGCATCAAGCCGTCGCCGACCATTGCGGTGACCAGCAAGGCCCGCGCGCTGAAAGCCGCTGGTCGTGATGTGATCGGCCTGGGTGCTGGCGAACCCGATTTCGATACGCCGGAAAATATCCGCGCCGCCGGCATCCGCGCCATCGAAGGGGGCCAGACCCGTTACACCGATGTGGATGGCACGCCCGAACTGAAAAAGGCGATCTGCGCCAAGTTCGCGCGGGAGAACGGCCTGACCTACACGCCCGATCAGGTGACGGTCGGCGTGGGTGGCAAGCAGGTGCTGTACAATGCCCTGATGGCCACCCTGAATGCCGGCGACGAAGTGATCATTCCCGCCCCCTACTGGGTCTCCTACCCGGATATGGTGCAGTTGGCCGAGGGCACGCCGGTTTCCGTCGCCTGCCCGGCCGAAAACGGCTTCAAGCTGCAGCCCGCCGACCTGGAAGCCGCCATCACGCCGAAGACCAAGTGGCTGATCCTGAACAGCCCGTCCAACCCGACGGGTGCGGCCTATACGGCGGATGAGCTGAAGGCCTTAGGCGCCGTGCTGCTGCGCCACGCCCATGTCTACATCATGACCGACGATATGTATGAACATCTGGTCTATGATGATTTCAAGTTCACCACCATCGCCCAGGTGGTGCCGGAACTCTATGACCGCACGCTGACGGTCAATGGCGTTTCCAAGTCCTATTCCATGACCGGCTGGCGTATTGGCTATGCTGCGGGCCCGAAGGCGCTGATCAAGGCCATCGGCGTGATCCAGAGCCAGTCGACCAGCAACCCGACCAGCATTTCCCAGGCCGCCGCTGTGGAAGCGCTGAACGGCCCGCAGGACTTCATCAAGGAACGCGCGGGCGTCTTCCAGAAGCGCCGCGATCTGGTGGTCGCCATGCTGAACCAGACCACCGGCCTGCACTGCCCCAACCCGGAAGGTGCCTTCTACGTCTATCCGTCCTGCGCCGGCACCATCGGCAAGACGGCCCCCACCGGCAAGGTGATCGAGACGGACGAGGATTTCGCCTCTGAACTGCTGGAAGCCGAAGGCGTGGCCGTGGTGCATGGCGCCGCCTTCGGCCTGTCGCCGTTCTTCCGCATCTCGTACGCCACCAGCACCGAGGTGCTGGAGGAAGCCTGCACGCGCATCCAGCGCTTCTGCGGCAGCTTGAAGTAAGGGGCAGAAGCCTCTGATAAAAAAGGCCGGTTCCTGGCGGGACCGGCCTTTTTCTTGTCCGCTCAATGCAGCACAAAATTCTTCGGCAGCAGGGGCGGCGGCAGTTCCTTGGCCCCCACGGCTTCCAACAGTTCACGCTCCAGCATCCGGGTCAACGCATCCAGCGGCAAGTCGTTCTTATCGGCCCCGAACGGGTCTTCCAACTGATCCCCCAGCGCATCCAGCCCGAAGAAGGTGTAGGAGACGATCACCACCACCGGCAAGGTCCACCAGCCGAGATTATCGGCCAGCGCAAAGGGCAACAGCACGCAGAACAGATAGGCCGTGCGGTGCAACAGCAGCGAATAGGCAAAGGGCAGCGGCGTGGTCTTGATCCGCTCGCACCCACCCTGCACGGCGGCAAAGCTGGCCAGCCGGGCTTCCAGCAGGGAATGGTGGATATCGCTGATCAACCCCTCCCGCACCAGGGCATGGCAACCACGCCCCACCTGCCGCAACGCCGCATCAGTGGGGTTGATGCCGGCGTTGGCCACCGGATGGCTGAACCAGGGGGCAATGGCTGCCCGTTCATCCCCATCGCGCAGCCGTGCCGCCAGCCCGTGGATGAAGCCGGAAAGGCCGCGCAGCAGCGGCTCTGCCCGGCCCAGCGGCAGGTCGGCAGTCTGGCGGATGAAGGACCGCACCTCAATCACCATCTGGCCCCAGAGCTTTCGCCCCTCCCACCAGCGATCGTAACAGGCATTGTTGCGAAACCCCATGAAGATGGAGAGCGACAGGCCCAACAGGGTGAAGGGAATGGCGCTGACCTGCGCCAGTGATTGGGGCCGCCATTCCCCCACCAGCACCGCGCCAACGGCGATCAGGGCGATGGTGAGAATACGGACAACGATCTGCGGCATGATGGAGCCACGGACAGCCAGCAGCACGTCAAGCGCGCCGGGCTTTGGGCGGACAATCATTTGGAACAGGGCCTTGATAAAAGGGCGATAGGAGCGCTGAGATTAGGCCCCGCCCTGCCCCACCACACCTGCGGAAAAATCAGGCCAGCACGTCCAGCAACCGCTGAAAATTCTTCTGGTCGGTCTGCATGATGGCGGCACTGATCCCGGCCTTCACCTCCGCCCCTTTCAGGTCCAGAATGACCGCCGGGTCTGCCCCGCTGGTGGCAACCGCCTCTGCCGCTGCCTGCACCGTCGCCTGCGCATCCGCGAAACCGCCGGCTGCGGTGCGGGCCACATCAGGGCTGCTGCTGGTGACGCTGCTGATCATCTTTCCATCTTAGCATGGCGGGCATCCGGGCGGCAGGGATGAAATATCATGAATGAAGGGTTAGCATCCGCGTAACAATTCACCGGGTGGAACCATGACCAGCACCGACAGCCAGGATATTGCGCGCCTTATGGATGATCTTGGCCGCCGCGCCCGCGCCGCCGCCGGGGAGATCGCCCTGGCGCCAGGACCGGTGCGCGATCAGGCGTTGCGCGCGGCGGCCCATGCCATCCGCGCCAATGCCGATATCATCCTGGCCGCCAATGCCCAGGATATGGCCGCCGGGGAAGCCAAGGGCCTGTCGGCCTCCCTGCTGGACCGACTGCTGCTGAACCCCGCCCGGCTGGAGTCCATTGCCAAGGGGCTGGAGGAAATCGCCGACCGGCCCGATCCGCTGGGGGCAGTGCTGGAGGAATGGACCCGTCCCAACGGCCTGCGCTTTACCAAGGTGCGGGTGCCGCTGGGCGTGATCGCCATCATCTTTGAAAGCCGGCCCAATGTGACGGCGGATGCCGGGGCGCTGTGCCTGAAATCCGGCAATGCCGCCATCCTGCGCGGCGGGTCGGAGAGTATCCGTTCCGCCCGCGCCATTCTGGCCTGCCTGCATCAGGGGCTGGATGCCGCCGGGCTGCCGCGCGATGCCATCCAGATGCCCACCACCACCGACCGTGCCGCCGTGGGCGAATTGCTGACCATGACCCGCTGGGTGGATGTGGTGATCCCGCGCGGTGGCAAGTCGCTGACCGGGCGGGTGGCCGCCGAAAGCCGGGTGCCGGTGATCTATCACCTGGATGGCATCTGCCATGTCTATCTGGACAAGGATGCCGACCCGGAAAAGGCCCGCCGCGTGGTGCTGAACGCCAAGATGCGCCGCACCGGTGTTTGCGGGGCGGCGGAAACCCTGCTGGTGCATCAGGAGGTGGCCGCCCGCCTGCTGCCCCCCATACTGGATGATCTGATCCAGGCCAGATGTGAGGTTCGGGGCGATGCCGGGGTGCAGGCGCTGGATGCCCGCGTCGTGCCGGCCACGGATGAAGACTGGGACACCGAATATCTGGATGCCATCCTGTCGGTGAAGCTGGTGGCGGATGTGGATGATGCCATCGCCCATATCGGTCGCCATAGCAGCCACCATACGGACAGCATCATCACCGAAAATGCCGACGCGGCGGAGCGGTTCCTGGCGCGGGTGGATAGCGGCATTGTGCTGCATAATGCCTCCACCCAGTTTGCCGATGGCGGTGAATTCGGCTTCGGGGCGGAGATCGGGATTTCCACCGGCAAGCTGCACGCGCGGGGGCCGGTGGGGGCCGAACAGTTGACCAGCTATAAATATGTGGTGCGGGGCGATGGGCACACCCGCCCCTGATGCACGCACGCCCCACGCGACCGACCTGACCGCCACGCATGGCACAGCCCTTCCCACACCCCCCCGTCCGCTGGCGGGGGGGCTGTGGCGGGGCCTGCGCGTGGGCCTGTTGGGGGGGTCGTTCAACCCCGCCCATGGGGGGCACCGGCACATGTCGCTGATGGCCCTGCGGATGCTGGGGCTGGATGAGGTATGGTGGCTGGTCAGCCCACAGAACCCATTGAAATCATTGGATGGAATGGCACCACTGGCGCAGCGGATGGCCGGTGCCGCGCGGGCGGCCAAACACCCGCGCATCCGGGTCAGCGATATCGAAACCACCATGGGAACACGCTATACGGTGGACACGCTGGCGGGGCTGAAACGGCATTTTCCGGGCACGGATTTCGTCTGGCTGATGGGGGCGGACAATCTGGCCCAGGTGCCGCACTGGCGGGGGTGGACGCGGATATTCGGGATGGTCCCCGTTGCGATATTTCCGCGTCAGCCTTATTCTGTCGGCGCGTTGGGCGGAAAGGCCGCCCGGCGTTTCGCCAAAGCGCGATGGCAGATGTCGACGGCCAAGCACCTTGCGGGTGCAAAGGCCCCGGCCTGGGTGTTTCTGGAAGCACCCCTGCATCCTGCTTCGGCCACGGCGATACGGTGCCAGGGTGGTGCTGGCGGCGTGGATCATCAAGGACGGATTATTCGGTGAATACGACAGCGAGCGCAGAGACCAATACCCCCACCCAGACCGGCCCCCTGGCCGCAGCCGACATGCCGGAACGCACCCGCGATCTGGTTCTGACGGTTCTGGATGAGAACAAGGCAGAAGACCTCATCACCATCGACCTGCGCGGCAAGACCACGATGGCGGATTATCTGGTGGTTGCCACCGGCAATTCCGCCCGTCAGGTCGGTGCCATGGCCGAACAGCTGATCTCCAAGCTGCGCGATATCGGCGTCCATGCCGGCAACGCGGAAGGCTATCCGCAGTGCGACTGGGTGCTGGTGGATGCCGGCGATGTGATCGTGCATCTGTTCCGCCCGGAAGTGCGCGCCTTCTACAGCATCGAAAAGATGTGGGGCGTGGAACTGCCGGCCTCGCTGAACAGCCTGGCCCCCGGCTACGACATGCTGCCGGCGCAGTAACCCGCGCCGTTTATCAGGGTTTGTATGGGACAGGGCGCCGGGCAACAGCCTGGGCGCCCTTGGCTTGTCTGCCCTCCCCCTTGCGTTGTTGCGTTTCTGCCGCTGCCTGTAGCTTTAAGGACACCTCCATGCGCCTGTGGCTTGCCGCCGTAGGGCGGGCCAAGCCCGGCCCGGCGCGCGATCTGTTTGAGGACTATAAATCCCGCCTCTCCTGGCCCTTCACCCTGCGGGAGGTGGAGACGAAAAAGCGGCTGGAGGGAGAGGAGTTGAAGAAGGCGGAGGCCGAATTGCTGCTGGCAGCATTGCCCCCATCCGCCACGCTGGTGGCGCTGGATGAACGCGGTCGGATGATGGGGTCGGAGGATTTCGCCGCCCGCGTCGGGCAGTGGCGCGACACGGGCATCAGCGATCTGGCCTTTGTCATCGGCGGTGCCGACGGGCTGGATGCCAGCATCCGCCAGCGCGCCGCCCTGGTGCTGGCCTTCAGCCCGATGACCTGGCCCCACATGATGGTACGCGGAATGCTGGCCGAACAGCTTTACCGCGCCCAGCAGATCATCGCCGGGCATCCGTACCATCGGGCGTGATCAAGGATTTGCCAGGAAGGCCGGCTCTGGCCTGGGGTACGCGCAGCGCCCGGCGTCTGAGGAAACAAAAAATCTCCCCTGATCGGTCACGATCAAGGGAGATTGGTGTCAGTTCCCCTGCTGGGCCATCTGCTCATCACGCTGACGTTGTTTTTCCTGGCGTGCATTGTAAATCCCGGCAGCCACAATACCAATTGCGACAATCGCCACCACAATGGTTGCCAGGGCATTGATCTTCGGACTGAGGCCCAGACGCACGCTGGAAAAAACGATCTGCGGCAGGGTCGTAGAGCCGGGACCGGAAACGAAGCTCGTGATCACAAGATCATCCAGAGACAAAGTGAAAGCCAGCAACCAGCCCGACACAATGGCCGGTGCGATCAGCGGTAATGTGATGACGAAGAACACCTTGGCGGGGCGGGCGCCAAGATCCATCGCCGCCTCTTCCAGGCTGGCATCCATTGAAACAAGGCGCGACTGCACCACCACGGTGACGAAGGACATTGTGAAGGTGATATGGGCCAAAATGATGGTCAACATGCCGCGCCCTTCAGGCCAGCCGAACATCTGTTCCATACTGACAAACAGGAGCAGCATTGCCAGACCCATGATCACCTCTGGCATCACCAACGGTGCTGATACGATACCGGAGAACAGGGCCCTGCCCTTGAACATGCCAAATCTGGCCAGCATCATTCCCGCCATCGTGCCCAGCACCACAGCAAAGGAGGCGGAAATGAAGGCGACACGAACCGAGAGCCAAGCCGCCGACAGCAACTGATCATCACGTAACAGCTCAATGTACCAGCGGAAAGAAAACTCGCTCCAGACCGAAACCGACCGGTTGTCATTGAAGGACAAAACGATCAACAGCAGGATAGGAATATACAAAAATAAAAGGCCGGTGAGCAGCCCCAGCCGTAGAAACCAGGATTTCGGCATTATGGATGCCCCCCCTGTTTGCCCTGCACATTCTGGAACAGCATGATCGGCACAACCAGGAACAGCAATAGGGCAACGGCCACGGCGGAGGCCAGTGGCCAATCGCGATTATTGAAGAATTCCGTCCAGAGCGTGCGCCCGATCATCAGCGTATCAGGCCCGCCCAGCAACTCCGGAATGACGAATTCACCGGTGGCGGGAATGAATACCAACAACGCACCGGCGATCATCCCCGGAATGGACAATGGCAGTGTGATGGTCAAGAATGCCTTCCATGGCGGACAACCAAGATCAGCCGCCGCCTCCAGCAAAGTGTTGTCCAACCGTTCCAATGTGGAATAAAGCGGCAAGATCATGAAAGGTAGGTAAGAATAGGTGATGCCGATATATGCCGCTGTCGGTGTGTATAGTATTTGAAGCGGTTGATCGATTAACCCAAGCCACATCAGCACATTATTAAGAACGCCATTATTTGACAGAATTCCGATCCAGGCATAGACACGGATCAGAAAGCTGGTCCAAAAGGGCAAAATGACCAGCATCAGCAACGGCGCACGCCATTTCGGGTCCGCCTTGGCGATGGCGTAGGCCACAGGATAGCCCAGAACCAGACAGCACAGGGTGGATATGAAGGCGATCTTGAGGCTGTTGAGGTAGGCGACGATATAGAGATCATCTGTGACCATATAATGAAAATTATAGAAGGTCACAGTGATCTGGTACTTGAGCTCTTCCGTCATCTCCACCAATGACGTGAAGGGCGGAATTGCCATCTGACTTTCAGCCAGGGCGATCTTGAGCACGATCAAGAACGGAATCAGAAAGAAAAGCAAAAGCCAGCCATAAGGCACCGCCATCACCAGCGCGCGTCCAGAAAGACCGACACGCTGCAAAAAACCCAGAAAGCCGGTGTGCCGCATCTCGCTTTGGATCATCTCGGCCATGACGCCGCCCCTCCGCTCAACTGGTCAGGACACTGCCGGCAAAAGGCCGCCAGCTGAGATAGACGCGATCTTCCCATGTAATCGGCATCTCAGTCCGACGTGTTACCATGGGTGCCGTCACCCGGACGCGTTTGCCCGTATTCAGTTCGATCTCGTATATGGAGACGTCCCCCAAATAGGCGATCTCCTTTACCGTTCCAACGGCTTGGTTACGCCCGCCATCGGTCGCGGGCGGCTCCTTGGTGACGGCAATCTTCTCCGGACGAACAGCGACCCAGCACTCCGTACCCGGCGCTACGTGACCGGGGTGACTGACATACAGATCGCAATCGGCCTCGTCGGAACGAATCAGGGAATGATCTGGTTCGGATTCCAGAATCCGGCCATGGAACATATTGACCGACCCGATGAATTCCGCCGTGAACCGGCTGTTCGGATATTCATAGATTTCGGTCGGCGTACCGATCTGGGCGATATAGCCCCTATTCATCACCGCTATGCGAGACGACATCGTCATCGCCTCTTCCTGGTCGTGCGTCACCACGATGAAGGTGATGCCCACCTTCTCCTGGATATTCACCAGTTCGAACTGGGTCTGTTCGCGGAGCTTCTTGTCAAGGGCGCCCAGCGGTTCATCCAGCAGCAGCAATTTGGGCCGTTTCACCAGGGCACGCGCCAGAGCCACGCGTTGGCGCTGGCCGCCGGAGAGCTGATGCGGCCGGCGTTTGCCGAACTCGGAAAGTTGGACCAGATTCAACGCCTCCGCGACGCGGTCCTTGATTTCCGACTTACCTACCTTGTCCTGATGCAAACCGAAGGCAATGTTACTTTCCACCGACATATGGGGAAACAGTGCATAGGACTGGAACATCATATTCACTGGCCGCTCATAGGGCGGGACGGAAGACATATCGACACCGTCGATGAATATCTTGCCCTCAGTCGGACGCTCAAATCCGGCCAACATACGCAACAGCGTTGTCTTGCCTGACCCGGAACCGCCCAGCAAGGAGAAGAATTCACCACGATAAATCGAAAGCGACACATCATCTACCGCCGTGAAGTCGCCGAACTTCTTGGTCACCTTCTCGATGCGGACATAGGGCTTCTGGTCCGGATCCCGCCAAGGTTCCAACCTGGTCTGGGTCCGCGAAGGCTGCGCTGTGGCCATGTTCTCTCTGTCCCTGTCCGGTTAACGGGGAAGGATATGGATAAACACGAATGGAATTGTCGAAACCACGCTAAGTCTACACAGGTTCACGCAAACTGGCATAGCCTCAGAAACGCAGCGGAGGAAAAATAGCGAGCGACAACGTCCATTAAAAAATCGGGTCAGGCCAAGGGGGCTATCTTGCCGAAATAATTTACAGTCAGGCTCGTCCCCGCCCGTCGGTCATATTCCGTCAGCAGACGGAGGGACAAGTCAGCCGACTGATAGCAATTGTGAACGATGGAGGCGGCAGCCAGCAATTGCCGATCAGTATAAAGATCCCAACGGGTAAAATCGCGTACAAAAATGGCATCAGCCCATACCTGCTGGCTGAGACCATTATAGATGCTGCCACCAGCCACGACAGGCTGCAGCGCACGACTATTGATAGGGAAGAAGCGATGGAAAATGAACCCCTGCGAGCGCAGAAACATCTCCACCTCGCTGAATAGCGGCTGCCCCTTGTAAAACGGCATGAACTCCACTTCGGTCTGAATAACGGAAACACTGCGTAACCGCTCTATTGCGTTCCGCAGCACCATTAGTTCACCGCCCTGGATATCGATCTTGATCATATCGATACCTTCCGTTGCGGGAACGTCATCCAGCCGCACGGTGTCCACCTCCTCCCGCGCCATTACTTCCCCCCATAAGGGAAAGCCATGGAACAGGCCCAGGATTGCCGGATCAGGTTCCAGAAGCGATGTCATTCCCGGAGCACGGCAAATATGCAAAGTATGACGCCCCCCATCACCAACGGCGTTGGGCAAATAGGTTTCATGAGGGCCTTTGCGCTCGTTCAAGGTGGCAAGTGCGTCGAGATTGGGTTCAAAACCCACAACCGCCGCCTCGCCCTTTTGGAGCATGCTCATGTAAGGCGGAGTGCCGTCGATCGGATTGGCGCCGATATCAACGACCTTCACGCGGAGATCGATGCCAGCGAGTTCATTGAAAGTAGCCGCCGCCTGCATGTTCATCTACCCCCAGCAAAAAAACCCAGGCCTCTTCCGTGCCAGAGCTTGAAATTCAAAGCAAGTACAACTAGAGGGCTCATTAAAAAAGAAATATGCCGGCGGTTACCCACCGGCATATTGGGCAGTCCCATAGGAAAATTCCGGTCTCAGCGGCCCGTTTTGATCTTGGTCCAGGTCCGCGTGCGTTCACGTTCGGCCTTCTGGCTGATCTGCTTCACAGTGAAGAATTTATCCATCACGTCCTTCGGCGGAAAGATCGCGGGATTCTGGGTGATTTCCTTGTTCATCAACGGCAAGGAGGCTGGCACAGCGTTGGCGTAGGCGACAAAATCGCTGATACCAGCCATCACCTTGGGTTCCAGCACGAAATTGATGAAGGCCGATGCCGTTTCCACATTGGCGCCTGCCGGAATGGCCGCCATGTCAAACCATACCTGGGCTCCCTCCTTCGGGATGACATAATCGATCGTATATTTTGCGTTTGCCGTGGCGGCACGTGCCTTCGCCTGGAAAACGTCACCCGAATAGCCGACAGCCACGCAAGCATCGCCGGTGGCCAGCGGATCGATCACGGAGGGGACAAAGGTCTTGATATAGGGACGAACGGCCAGCATGGCCGTTTCCGCCTTCTTAAGATCATCCGCCTTTTCCGAATTGGGATCCAGCCCCTGGGACTTCAGCACGGTCGGCAGAATATCGGTCTGGCTGTCCAGGAAAACGATACCGCAAGCAGCCAACTTCTTGGCATTTTCCGGTTTGAAGACGACATCCCAGCTGTCAATCGGGGTGTTCGGCAGAAGTTCCTTCACCTTTTCGACATTGATGCCGATGCCGATCGTACCCCATTCATAGATGACACCGTATTCATTGCCAGGATCGGTCGATTCGACCAGCTTCATCAGGGCCGGATCCAGGTTCTTCAGATTGGGGATCTTGGATTTGTCCAGTTTCTGGACAGCCTTGGCCTGGATCAGCTTGCGCAACGTCGGTTCAGCCGACGGCACGATCACATCATAGCCGGAATTGCCCACCAGAAGCTTGGACTCAAGCGTTTCCAGATCGGTGAAAACATCGTACTGGGTCTTGATGCCGGTCGCCTTGGTGAAGTCGTCCAGCGTGGTTTCACCGATATAATCCGCCCAGTTATAGATATTGACCTTCTTTTCCTGGGCCATGGCGGTATGGCCAAGGGCGATGGCAGCCACCATACCGATGACGCCCAGCACCTGATTCATTTTCATCAATGACCCCCCAATGAAGATGGGCAGCCCATGTGTGGGGGCCGCCCCGGTTCCTGGGGTCGCTTCAAAGACCCCGAGACGTACGAATTGCACATGCATGCCAGCCCCTTGTCAACGCCGATGCCACCCTTGCACAGCAATATCCGATCGGGCTGAAACCTTATTCCCGTCGCGCCGCACCATCAGCCTGTGTCATAACCCGCGCTTGGCTTTCATGGCGCGGATAGCGCCTCCACTTGCCGCGGAGCAACAAGGCCGTGCAGACAGAGACAGGCAGCCAATTCGGGTTCCACGCCCCCAACAGCCTGGTGCGGGCACTGATCCATATCTGCCAGTCCCAGCCGATAACACCGGTTGGCAGGCGCACCGCCCTGTGGCTGCGCCGCCTGGCAATGCTGATCCATGGGCCGGTCTTCGATGTGGCCGTTCGGGGAATCAATCTGCGTTTGTATCCGGGTGACAATGTCGGTGAACGCAAGTTCCTTTTCATGCCGCAATTCTTCGACCCGGAGGAAATGGCGCTGTTGGCCACACGGCTGCCGCGTGATGGCACTTTTGTGGATATCGGCGCCAATGTTGGTTTGTACACGTTGAACGCCGCGCGCGCGCTGGGTCCGGCGGGGCGTATCATTGCATTCGAGCCTGGACCGGAAGCGATGCGGCGCCTGAGGATGAATCTCTCACTCAACCTCACCGATGCAACGATTACGCATATTGATTGTGCCGTAGGTGCGTCGGAGAGCGTGATGGGGCTCAATCTCGATTCCAGCAATCTAGGCGGCTCCAGCCTTGTGCATCAACACGGCGGAGAAGCGACTCTGGTGAAGGTAAGGCCCTTGCTGGACGTATTGGATGAAGCCGGTATCCGGTCGATTGATCTGCTGAAAATCGATATAGAAGGGGCAGAGGATCAGGCACTGATGCCATTCTTCCATAGTGCGCCTGAAACACTGTACCCACGGATCATCATTGTGGAGCGATCAGAAACGGCCTGGAAGCAGGATTTGCTGGCACGACTGGAACAGGTGGGATACCACCGCTTCGGCGAGAGCAAGATGAACTGGCTGCTGGAAAGGGCTTCCATCTGAATGCGGCGCTGTCGTTGATCCCGGCGATGCCTGCCATGTGCGGCTGCGGCTGGTACAGGTGAGTGGAAAGGCGCAGTTTCCAGGTTGAAACGCGTAACGGCCCTGTCGCATGATATCCTTTTCATTCCTGCCTCCGGCTGGCAGCACCGGTCGCGCCATCCTGACAATGATCGGCGCGGTAGCCCTTTTCTCCAGCATGAACGCGATGATCAAATCGCTGGGCGGTCACTACCCGTTGGGGCAGATCGTCTTCTTTCGCGCATTGTTCGCCATGTTGGTTTTGTGGCCGATGATCCATCGGGCGGGCGGGCTGTGCAGCCTCAAGACGAAGCGTCCGTGGGGGCATTTGGCGCGCAGCTGCATCGGTGTCATCTCCATGAGCTGCGGTTTTACCGCCATCACCCTGTTGCCACTGGCAACCGCGGCTGCCTTCGCCTTCACTGCCCCCTTGTGGACGACGACGCTGGGCGCTCTTGTCCTGGGCGAGACGGTGCGCTGGCGACGCGCACTCGCTCTGATCGTCGGCTTCGGGGGCGTGCTGGTGATGGTGCGGCCCGATGCCGCATTGCTGGGTCAGATTGCAGCAGGGGGAAAAACGGCGCTTGGCTGCGCCTTTGCGCTGGCGAGCGCCGCCCTGGCCGCATGCGCGATGATATCTGTTCGGCGTCTTTCTGCAACAGAACGCAGCACGACCATCGTCTTCTATTTCATGCTGGCCGGATGCCTCTACGGTCCGTTGATCGCAGGTAGTGATTTCCGCCTGCCAGACCTGCATGACGGAATGATCCTGGCATCCATCGGGCTGGTGGGAGGTGCTGCCCAATTGCTGCTGACCAATGCCTACCGGGGTGCGCCCGTGGCGGTGATCGCGCCCTTCGATTACACTGCGATGATATGGGCCACTGCCTATGGTTTCATGATCTGGGGTGAAGTCCCGGACGGCAGGGTGATGCTGGGGGCTGTGATTGTCATTGGCAGCGGCATCTATATCACCTTGCGGGAAGCCCGCCTGTTGCGGCAGATACCGTCACCTTTGATATCGCAGACAAAGATGGGTTGAGATGAATTACCGCCACGCCTTCCACGCCGGTAACCAGGCCGATGTGATGAAACATGCGGTGCTGGCCTATCTTCTGGACCGGTTGGGAGGCAAGCCGACCCCTTTCTTCGTGCTCGATACGCATGCCGGTATCGGTCGCTACGATCTGGAGGATCAATCGGCGCTGCGCACGGGGGAGGCCATGCGTGGTATCCGACGTCTGCTGGCAGCCAGCCCCTCCCTGCCCCCGGCTGCCGCCCCCTATCTGGCACAATTATCTGCTGCGAATGCCGGATTGCGACAGGATGGAACGATCCGCACCTATCCGGGTTCGCCGGCGCTGGCACGGGGGTTGATGCGGCCTGGCGACAGGCTGGTGCTGGCGGAACTGCATGGTGAGGACGTGGAAACCTTACGAAGCAATTTCCGGAATGATGATCAGGTCGCCGTCCATCATGTCGATGGATGGCTGGCATTGAAGGCGCACCTGCCACCGAAGGAACGGCGCGGGCTCGTTATTATTGATCCACCCTTCGAAGCGCCGGATGAATATGAACGCATGATTGCAGCACTCGCCCTTGCCCACCGCCGCTGGAGCACCGGCATCTTTCTGCTTTGGTATCCAATCAAGGATCGCGCCAGCGTGTGGAACTTCCATCAGATGTTGGAAGATACGGGCATCCCGAAAATATTGACAGCGGAACTCAGCTGGGCAGAAGACGATCGATCAGACCGGCTGAATGGTTCCGGTCTGATTATTGTCAACCCACCCTGGCAGACAGACCAGGCCCTGAATCAATTACTACCCGCGCTGCACAGGGGGTTCGGCGCCCTGGCCGGCAAAGCAGCCACCCACTGGATCCGTGATGAAAGCGGCGCGATCGTGCGTTAAATCTGTCCCGTTCACGTCCACGCCCCCTCTTGTCGCATACTTCCGCAAGGGGGCCGTGACGGCTTTATGGGTGGGTAGCATCTTGCTTCCCCTGACCGCCATGGAGCCACATATCGGTATGTTAAGCGCGACCGCGGGTAAACGATGGCGGGTCGCTGGCAGGAAACGACTGTTCCGCCGCCAACGTCACCTTGTCTTTGGTGACACCGCCCTCCGTTGGCGTTCTGTCGGTCAAGCGCCGGCGTCCATCCTGATAGTGGTTCCATAATCCGTATGCCGGGGAGTATCCAACAAGGCCACGGGCCGCCAACATGCCGCCGGCGACACCGATCAACGGATTTCCCCGCTGCACTGCCGTCGCCAGAAGTACGCCACTGGCAATCGTGCTCAGCAACCGCTCTGTCGATCCGATATTCATGGAAGGGAACGCTTCACGAAGGTGTTGGCGGAACATGGTTCTCATTCCTTTCGATCAATGTCCAACTGTCCGCTCTGGAACGGCGGGGATGGCT
>Ga0209373_10001574_pt1 | contig 26038 bp, 22 predicted proteins | sample Higcelweek5metaG_FD_187173 | JGI IMG/M metagenome (GOLD analysis project Ga0209373, IMG submission 187173) | Freshwater pond sediment microbial communities from the University of Edinburgh, under environmental carbon perturbations - High... | ecosystem: Environmental > Aquatic > Freshwater >... | reverse complement strand
TTTTGTAACTCGCTTACCTAAAAATGATATTGGGTTGGCTTGTATGAAAGACCTTCGTAAGTATGGTGTTGGTGTTGACCAGATTATCTGGGGTGGCGAACGGTTGGGGATCTATTTCCTTGAAACAGGAGCTGTTAGCCGTGGTAGTAAAGTTGTTTACGATCGTGCGCATTCGTCGGTTTCCGAAGTTAAGTTGGGAATGATTGATTGGGATGCTGTTTTTCAGGGTGTTGAATGGTTTCATTGGACTGGTATAACACCTGCAATTTCGCAAGGTGCTGCCGATGTTTGCCTCGAAGCAATCAAAAAAGCCAACGAAAAGGGAATTACAGTTTCGTGCGATTTGAACTACCGTAAAAACTTATGGAAATATGGCAAAAGTGCCGGCGAAGTTATGGCTGAACTGGTTGCTGGTTGCGATGTAATTCTTGGAAATGAAGAAGATGCCGAAAAAATTCTGGGAATTAAACCTGAAGGGGTTGATGTAACAGGAGGCCATGTTGAAGGTGCTGCTTACGAGTCGGTTTCGAAACAAATTATGGCGAAATACCCACGATGCAAAAAGGTGATCACAACTCTCCGTGGTTCAGTAAATGCTAATAACAATAGCTGGTCGGGCGTGCTTTGGGATGGCAAAATTCTCTTCGAGTCGCCAACCTATCAAATTACTCACATTGTTGACCGTGTTGGTGGTGGCGATTCTTTCATGGGTGGTTTAATCTATGGCTTGCTCACATGGCCTGCCGACGATCAGAAAGCATTGGAGTTTGCCGTTGCAGCTTCGGCTTTGAAACACACAATTTACGGCGATTATAACCGTGTTACCGTTGATGAAGTTGAAAAACTGATGGAAGGTGATGCTTCAGGCAGGGTGGCTCGTTAATGATTCTCTAATTTATTTGATTTTAACTTATTATGGCAAAATATTCAAGAGTTGAGGTTTTCCTCAAAATGAAAGAAACCGGGATTGTCCCTTTGTTTTATAGTCCCGATGTAACAATTTGTAAAAATATTGTGAAAGCTTGCTACGATGGTGGCGCAAGGGCTTTCGAATTCACAAACCGTGGCGATTTTGCCCACGAGGTTTTTGGGGAACTATCAAAATATGCCAAAGCCGAATTGCAGGGTATGGCATTGGGTGTTGGTTCGGTACTCGATGCTGGTACAGCGTCGTTGTATATTCAACTTGGTGCCGACTTTATTGTGTCTCCACTTCTTAATCCCGATATGGCAAAGGTTTGCAACCGTCGAAAAATCCTTTGGTCGCCTGGTTGTGGCTCACTTTCTGAAATCAATTTGGCCGAAGAACTTGGTTGCGAATTGGTGAAGATTTTCCCTGGAGAGCAAATTGGTGGACCATCGTTTGTTTCGGCAATCAAAGGTCCTTGTCCTTGGTCTGACATTATGCCATCGGGTGGTGTTACTCCCGAATACGACAATTTGAAAGCGTGGTTCAAATCGGGCGTAACTTGCGTTGGATTAGGATCTCAGCTAATGAAAAAATCGTATGTCACAGATAATAATTACGCTGCACTTGCCGAAAAAGTAAAAGAAACAATTGCGCTTGTAGCTAAAATACGTGCTGAATTATAAGGCGATGTGTTGCTGAGTATAATAAATAAATGAAACGAATATTTTGGCTATTTGGAGTTTCATTCTGGTGAAAGAAGTTTAAATGAAAACTCTTTGATCTAACAATTAATCAAATACTTATAGAAAAATAAACCTATGAAATCAACGAACGAACTTTTAGGGTTAAAAGACAAGTCAGTAGTTATTACTGGTGCGGGTGGCGTAATTTGTAGCCGTCTGGCAGAAGGTCTCTGCGAAGTTGGAATGAATGTTTTTCTTCTTGATTTGAATCTGGAAAGTGCAGAAAAAGTCGCAACCGACTTAAAATCCAAATTTCCGGGTCAGATTATTGAAGCTTACAGTGCAAATGTTTTAGACAAAACGTCTCTTGAAAATGTGAAGTCTGAAATTTTAAAATCTGTTAGTGCAATCGATTTCCTTATTAATGGAGCTGGAGGTAATTCGCCAAAAGCTACAACTCAAGCCGAGCAGATAATCCCCGGTGAAAACGATGATTTGACGAATTTCTTTGACCTTGAAATGGATGGGTTCGATCGTGTTTTTAGTTTGAACTTAAATGGCACACTTTTACCTACAATGGTTTTTGCACGAGAGATGATTGGCCGCCAGTCGGGTGGAATTTTGAATATTTCTTCAATGAACGCATTCCGTCCGTTGACAAAAATTCCGGCATATTCAGCGGCAAAATCTTCAATAAATAATATAACGGAGTGGATGGCAGTTCATTTTGCCAAAACTGGAGTAAGGGTAAATGCAATTGCCCCTGGGTTTTTTATTACAAACCAGAATCGGTTTTTGATGATCGACGAAACAACTGGGAATCCAACCCCTCGCGGGCAAAAAGTGTTGAACAATACACCAATGGGGCGCTATGGAGATATAGACGAGTTAGTTGGTACAACTATTTACCTGCTTAGCGACATGTCGAAATTTGTTACCGGGATTATTGTTCCAATCGATGGTGGCTTTAGTGCATTTAGTGGAGTATAAAAAGTAATTGCAAATCAAAAAAAATCAGAGATGAGTATCCAGCTGAAAAAAGATTTTACATATTCGTTACTAGTTCCTACAAGTATGGGCGTGCGCATAACTCCGGTAAACGGACAACCTGTTCACAGTAGCGATACATTTACAATGCAGGCAACAAGTGCCGAAACTAATGTGGCAAATATTCCCGCATCGTTAGGATTGCCAGTTAAGGTGTTAACAACCTTCGTTAAGGGAAGCCCAATTGCACAGTTCATTAAGAGTAACCTTGCCAGTCGGCACATGACTTACGAAGGTCCTGAAGTTGAACAAGGCGGACCTTGGGGCTATCGACACCAATTCAACATTGCCGATAGTGGATACGGATCAAGGGGCCCTCGCGTTCAAAACGATCGTGCGGGCGAAGTTGGCCGTACCTTGAACGTAAAAGATTTCGACCTCGACCGAATTTTCGGTAAAGAAGGCGTTCAAATTGTTCACCTCTCGGGTTTGATTGGTGCACTCTCGCCCGAAACCAGTGAGTTTTGTCTCGAAATTGCACGCGCGGCAAAGAAATATGGAACCCGCATTGCTTTCGACCTCAATTACCGAGCTACTTTCTGGAAAGGCAGAGAAAAAGAGCTGCACGAAATTTTCAAAGAAATTGCATCGGTATCAGATATTCTGGTTGGTAATGAAGAAGATTTTCAACTTTGCTTGGGCATCGAAGGTCCCGAAGCGGGTGGTAAAGGTATTCAAGATAAGATAGATAGTTTCAAAGAAATGATTTATCGAGTAAAGAAGAACTTCCCAAATGCATCTGTTTTTGCAACAACGCTTCGTCAAGTTGTCAATACAAATGAACATTTGTGGGGTGCAATTATGCTCGAAGGTGAAAATTGGCAAGTGATAGAACCACGTAGTATTCATGTTCTCGACCGTATTGGTGGTGGCGATGGTTTTGTTGGTGGGTTGCTTTATGGTATTCTGAAAGATTGGGAACCAGAGAAATGGGCTCAGTTTGGATGGGCTACTGGAGCTTTAGCCACAACTTTCTTAACCGATTACGCACAGCCCGCCGATGAAGAGATGGTTTGGAGCGTTTGGCAGGGTAATGCGCGGGTAAAACGTTAGAGTCGTCTGTTTTTGTTTGTGTTGTTTGACATTTTGTTTGCGATTATTCATTATTGTTTGGCGCTGATTTTGATTTGCAGCGAGATTGAGTGGCGAAATAAAAGATTCTTAAATAGTTACTGTTTTGAGAAAAGTTTGTAGTTTTATAGAAATGTATTTTATTCACTCGACTAATTTCTATGTATATGAAAAGTAAGTTCGTACTCATGACCATCCTTTTTTTATTCGCTTTTAACTCTTGTAAAGTTGGAAGTGATGTGAAAATTGGGTTTTTAATCCACTCACTTCAAAATAGTCGTTGGCAAGGCGATCTTCGGTATTTAAAGGAAAAAGCCGAAACCAACGGTGCCGAATTAGTAGTTCGAGATGCGAATAATGATGAAAATGAGCAACTAAAACAGGCTGAAGAATTGGTTAAGGAAGGCGTTGATGTATTGATTGTTGTTGCAGCAAATCAGAATACTGCTGCAGGAATTGTAAGGCTGGCCAATGAAAACAATGTGCCTGTTATTTCGTACGACAGGCTTATTCGAAATGCAGACATAAGTTGCCTCCTTTCTTTCGATTATGTTGAAGTTGGCAAACAGATGGTTGATTATGCGGTGTCGAAAAAGCCTACGGGAAATTATGTTTTCCTATGGGGAGATGCATCCGATGCTAATGCTAGGTTTATAAGCGCGGGGCACGAAAAGGCTATAAAACCTTATGTCGAAAGCGGTAAAATCAATATCATGTTTAAACAGTATATTGAAGATTATTCAACTGAGTCAACGTTGCAGGCAATAAAGAAAATATACAACTTTAGTCCTGAGCACATAGATGCTGTTTTGTGTGGTAGTGGGGCAATGGCCGAGACTGTTGTTCAGTTTTTTGATCAGGTCGATTATCCTACACATGTAATTGTCACTGGGCAGGATCTTTCCGCAAAATCAAGCGAATTAATTGTGGAAGGAAAGCTTGATATGACAGTAAACAAATCGGTTAAAGACCTTGCAAGCAAAACTATCGATGTTGCTCTTGAGTTGGCCAAAAATGGACATCTTAAGAAAGGCGATTACAAGCATGTTAATAATGGTAAGTCTGAAAAACCTGCAATATTGCTGCCGTCAACAGTTGTTACGGCTGCTAACTTGAAAGAGATTTTAGATGCAAACACTAAGAACTAATAAGTACAAATAACAATTATTCAAAATACTTAAAAATGATATATTTAGAAAAGGGATCACCCGAAATGGATTTATCTGATTCTGATTTGAAAACTGCGTTGTTCGAAGCGTTGAATAAAATTGGAGAGAAAAATAAGGTTCTTGCAATACCTCCCGACTATACTCGTCTTCCTTCAAAAGCAGGTATTCTTACTTCATTTGCTTATGAGTATTTTGGCGAAAAACTTACTGATATTCTTCCTGCGCTGGGAACTCATACCGCAATGACCGACGATCAAATTAAACACATGTTTCCCAATGTCGATCGAAATCTTTTCCGGGTTCACGACTGGCGCAACGATGTTGTCACTATAGGCGAAGTCCCAGGTTCTTTTGTTGAAGAAGTTTCTGAAGGAAAAGTGAATTTTAACTGGCCGGCTCAGGTAAACCGACTTTTAATTGAAGGTGGATATGACCTTATCCTTTCTTTGGGACAGGTAGTCCCTCACGAGGTTGTAGGAATGGCCAATTATAATAAAAATATTTTCGTTGGAACTGGTGGATCCGAGGGAATTAATAAAAGCCATTTTATAGGTGCTGCCTACGGAATGGAGCGTATGATGGGGCGTGCGGAAACCCCGGTTCGCAAAGTGTTCAATTATGCTACCGATAATTTTGCTCAAAACTTGCCTATTGTCTATGTTCAGACCGTTGTTGGTGTCGACCAAAACAATAAGCTTGTCACACGCGGCATATTCATTGGCGACGATTTTGAAGTATTTCAGAAAGCAGCCGAACTTTCGTTAAAGGTGAATTTCGACATGGTTGAAAAACCCTTGAATAAGGTGGTTGTCTGGCTCGATCCTACGGAATTCAAAAGCACATGGCTTGGCAATAAAAGTATTTATCGTACACGAATGGCAATGGCCGATGGAGGTCAATTGATTGTTCTTGCACCTGCTCTAAAAGAGTTTGGCGAAGACAAGCAGATCGATAAACTAATTCGAAAATATGGATATAAGGGCACACCATTCACGTTGAAAATGGTTGAAGAAAACGAAGATTTGCAGCAAAACCTTGGCGCGGCTGCCCACTTAATTCATGGTTCTTCCGAAGGTAGGTTTAGTATTACCTACTGCCCAGGCAAGAACACCGAGAATCTTTCGAAAGAAGAAATTGAAAGTGTCGGCTTTATCTATGCCGATATCGATGAGATGCAGAAAAAATATAACCCCGAAACGTTGAAAAACGGGTTCAATAAAATGCCCGATGGAGAAGAGATTTTCTTTATCTCTAATCCGGCACTTGGATTATGGGCTTACAAAGACAGATTTAATTGTTAGAACAGAAAAAATATATACTAATGGAAAAAAAAGCAGATATCGGATTGATCGGGTTGGCCGTGATGGGCGAAAACCTGGTTCTTAATATGGAAAGCAAAGGCTTTACCGTGGCAGTGTATAATCGTACTGTAGAGAAAGTTGATAGTTTTATTGCCGGACGTGGTGCGGGTAAAAAGTTTATTGGAGCTCATTCTATTAAAGATCTTTGTGCTTCGCTCGAACGCCCACGCAAAGTGATGATGTTGGTTAAGGCTGGTCAACCAGTCGACGATTTTATCGAACAAATTATTCCTCATCTCGAAGCTGGCGACATCATTATTGATGGAGGCAACTCACACTATCCTGATACAATTCGCCGTACAAAATATGTTGAAAGCAAAGGATTGCTCTACATTGGAACTGGCGTTTCGGGTGGCGAAGAGGGCGCGTTAAAAGGTCCTTCGATGATGCCTGGTGGTTCTCCTGCCGCATGGCCAGCTGTGAAAGAAATTTTTCAGGCTGTTTCGGCTAAAGTAGAAGATGGTTCTCCTTGCTGCGATTGGGTTGGCGAAGGCGGTGCTGGTCACTTTGTGAAAATGGTGCATAATGGCATCGAATATGGCGATATGCAGATCATTTGCGAAGCTTATCAAATGATGAAAGATTTGCTGGGACTAAGTGCCGACGAAATGCACCAAGTTTTTAAAGAGTACAACGAAGGCGATCTCGACTCGTATCTGATTGAAATTACCCGCGATATTTTAGCTTACAAAGACGCTGATGGTTCGGCCTTAGTTGAGAAAATTCTCGATACTGCCGGTCAAAAGGGAACAGGTAAGTGGACAGGCGTTGCAGCCCTTGATTATGGAATCCCTTTAACTCTTATTGGCGAATCGGTTTTTGCACGCTGCTTGTCTGCTCAAAAAGATCTTCGTGTTTTGGCATCCAAAGCAATCTCTGGCCCGAAAGTAAATTTCGACGGAGATAAAAAACAATTTATTTCTGATATAAAAGATGCGTTGTTTGGAGCAAAAATCATTTCGTATGCACAAGGGTATAACTTAATGATGGAAGCTGCCAATGAAAATAAATGGAATCTGAATTATGGAGGAATAGCCTTGATGTGGCGTGGTGGATGCATTATTCGTTCTGTGTTTTTAGGCGATATAAAAAAGGCTTTTGATAAAAACCCTCAATTACCGAACCTTTTGCTCGACCCATTCTTTAAGGAAACGGTTGAAAAAGCTCAAGCTGGTTGGAGACGGGTTTGTGCTACAGCCTTAACAAATGGTATTCCTGTTCCTGCACTCACTTCTGCTTTGTGTTATTTCGATGGGTTTAGAACCGAAAGACTTCCTGCTAACTTGTTGCAAGCTCAGCGCGACTATTTTGGAGCACATACTTATGAAAGAGTTGACAAACCTCGTGGCGAATTTTTCCATACAAACTGGACTGGCCGTGGTGGAGACACTGCATCAACGACTTATATAGTTTAAAACCTTATAAATTAACCAATAGATAATGTCTTTAGATAAAACAAATCAAGGCGGCACTAAAATGACAAATTACAGATGGGTTATCTGTGCAATGTTGTTTTTTGGTGTGACCATTAACTACTTGGACCGGCAGGTCCTCTCTCTAACTTGGAAAGATTTTATTGCTCCCGAGTTTCATTGGACAAACAACGATTATGGCAATATAACATCGCTCTTTTCAATCTTTTATGCCGTTAGTATGCTATTTGCAGGCCGTTTTATCGATTGGATGGATACAAAAAAGGGTTTCCTTTGGGCTATTGGAGTTTGGTCTTTGGGTGCTTGCTTACATGCTTTCTGCGGAATTGCAACATCTGGAATTCTTACAGGCCAATGGTTTGTAGGTTTCGAAGGGGCTAGAAATGCAATCGGGGCGGTTGATAATGTCAGTAAAATTATTTCGGTAAGTGTTACCCTGTTTATTTTCGCACGCCTTGTTTTGGCCGTTGGCGAATCGGGTAACTTTCCTGCATCAATAAAAGCTACAGCTGAGTACTTTCCTAAAAAAGACCGTGCTTTTGCTACTAGTATTTTCAATGCCGGAGCTACGGTTGGTGCTCTTGCTGCTCCTATTTCAATTCCTGTAATTGCACACTATTATGGTTGGGAAATGTCGTTCATTATTATTGGTGCAATGGGTTTTATTTGGATGGGTTTTTGGGTGTTTGTTTATAAAAAACCTGAAAAAAATCCACTCGTCAATAAAGCCGAGCTTGATTATATTCAGCAAGATAAAGATCAAAATCCGTTGGATGCCAATGGGAATGCTATGCGAAAGCTTTCATTTAAAGAGTGTTTCAAGTATAAACAAACATGGGCTTTTGCTTTTGGAAAGTTTATGACCGATGGAGTTTGGTGGTTTTACCTCTTTTGGACTCCGGCTTACCTAAGTTCTGTTTATGGCCTTACTTCCGATAGTTCTACTGCTCAATTACTGATTTTTGTACTTTACGCAATAACGTTGTTGTCAATTATTGGTGGTTGGTTGCCTTCTTATTTTGTCGAAAAAAAGGGCATGAACCCTTATGCAGGACGTATGCGCTCGATGTTGATTTTTGCATTTTTCCCGCTTTTGGCACTTTTGGCGCAATCGTTGGGTAATTACTCTTATTGGTTCCCAATCATAATTATTGGTATTGCCGGTGCTGCACATCAGGCCTGGTCTGCAAACATATTCTCTACCGTTGGCGATATGTTTCCACGTTCAGCTATAGCTACTATTACAGGTATTGGAGGTATGGCCGGAGGTGTTGGCTCTTACCTCATTAATAAAGGTTCTGGTGTACTTTTCGATTATGCCGAAGTTACTCAAATGAAGTTTATGGGTTTTGAAGGAATCAAATCTGGATACTTCATCATCTTCTCAATTTGTGCCGTGGCGTATCTTATTGGCTGGGTTGTAATGAAATCGTTGGTCCCAAAATATAAACCAATTACTGATTATTAATTTGTAACTATATTGAAATGAGAAAAATAAGTAAATATTCCTTTGGCGTTGGCGACCGTTTTGGTCATCAAGGAAAGGCTCAGTTAAAAGCTTTTATTGCGGCAAAAGAACAACTTGGAATTGAATTCACTCCGGTTTGGAATAAATCTAATCGCGAGCACACAATTATTGGCACACAACCTGCCGAAGTCCGCAAAGAGGCCGATGAAGCTGTTGCTGCCCTTGGTTGGAAAGGCGACTATTATGTCGATGCCGACCATATCAACTTTAGTAATGTTGATGCTTTTGTTGAACCTTCCGATTTCTTCACTATTGACGTAGCTGATTTTATTGGCAAAGGTGCTCCTGTCGAAAAAATTGAACAGTTTGTTCTGGCTCACAATGAATATGTTGGTAAATTCGAAATTCCAGGGATTGAAGAATCGTTTGAAATCACAGAGGACTTTTTAAGAAAGTTTGCCGGAAATTATCTTTCAGCTATTGAAGAGGCTTCTTTGGTTTACAATTTCTTAGCCGATAAAAAGGGAAAAGGGAATTTTGTGCCCGAAGTTTCTTGTGATGAAACAGATACGCCACAATCGCCAATTGAACTTTTTTTCATTCTGAAATTATTGGCCGATCATTTGGTGCCAGCTCAAACCATTGCACCTCGTTTTTCAGGTCGTTTCAACAAGGGAGTCGATTATGTGGGCAATATTCAGCAGTTTGAAAAAGAGTTTGAACAAGATCTTCTGGTGATTGATTTTGCCGTTTCCAAGTTTGGCTTGCCCGATAATCTCAAGTTGAGCGTTCACTCAGGAAGCGATAAGTTCTCGATCTATCCAATTATTGGCAGATTGATTAGGAAACACAATAAAGGCATCCATATTAAAACTGCCGGAACTACCTGGTTGGAAGAGATTGCTGGACTTGCAATTTCCGATGGCGAAGGATTGAATCTTGCAAAAGAAGTGTACACCTCAGCCTATGAGCACTTGGATGAACTGACCGCTCCCTATGCCTCGGTTATTGATATTAAACTCGAACGACTCCCTAAGCCAGAGGTAGTTCTTAGTTGGTCGGCCGAGCAGTTTGCAAATGCTATTGTTCACAATCAGAAATGCCCAGATTATAATGCTGATTTAAGGCAACTTATTCATGTTGGGTATAAGGTTGCTGCAAAGAAAGGCAAGATTTATTACGATGCGCTGGAAAAGTTTGAACCGAATATTGAAAAACAAGTTTTTGAAAATATTTTCGAAAGACACATGAAGCTTTTAAAATAGATTTCATTATTAATTGTAAATTAGGGTGTTATTCGGTATTTTATTCCGTTAACACCCTTGTTTTTTATAATATGCTAATTTATATTGTTATAATTAGCTATATTTGATAATACAAAGGTTAATGGAATAGATATTGAAAATCTGATAATAAATGATTATTGAATATGTCCAAAACTAATACATCAGATAATTGCAGTTCGTTTGAACGGAAAATCGAACTTTTGGAAGGAGAAGTTAAACATCTCAAGAAAGAGTTAGAGCGTTCAAACCAATTTAAAGTGGCTGTTTTGTCAAACTTAAGCCACGAAATGAGGACTCCTCTAAATGGTATTTTGGGTTTTACTGAAATTATTTCAGACCCTTCGCTATCCAATGAGGATAGGAAAATGTATGCAGACGTGCTCGTTGAAAGTGGAAATGCACTAATTGCTGTTGTAAATGATGTTTTGGATATTACTAAAGTTGATCAGGATGTTTATCGGGTTTACCCAGTGAAATTTGATCTTAACGATTTAATGTTTCAGGTTTATTCCGATTTTAAACCAATCTCCGAAAAAAAGAACCTTCAACTATTTCTTGAAAATGTAATAAGTACACCATTTTATATCAATTCAGATCCTGCTGTTTTAGGCAAGATATTGAATAAGCTGATTGATAATGCTCTGAAGTTTACAAAGAATGGATGGGTTAAGTTCTATTACAAAGAAGCAAATAATAAAATTAAATTTTTTGTTGAAGATACAGGTATCGGAATCCCTCAGGAAATTCAAGAGTCAATTTTTGAACGATTTACAACTCAGCCCGTTTCCCAATCACGGCACTTGGGCGGTACAGGCATCGATCTTTCTCTTTGCCATGGACTTGTGGGTTTATTGGGCGGTAGTATCAGTTTGAAATCGAAACTGGGAAGTGGTTCAGTTTTTACTTTTTCGATATCCAACCTCTAATTAAAAAGTTTTTTTGACATTGGTAGGCTTACTAACGTTCAATATTTGAGTAAAAGTTTAATTTTGCTGTTCTAATAAATAATGAACTATTAGTTATGAAAGATCATAACTTTAACTATTGCAAGACATTAACTGAGTATCGCCGTGAAGCGACACTTGAAGTGAATATTGGTGGCGTTCCTTTGGGAGGTGCTAATCCTATTCGTATTCAGTCAATGACCGATACCGATACAATGGATACAGATGCCACTGTTGATCAGTTTATCCGTATTGTGAAAGCTGGCGCCGACTATGTGCGTATAGCAGTAAAAACATCGAAAGATGCTGAGAATTTGAAAAATATTAAAGCGAAGATCAGAGAGTTAGGTTATCAAACTCCAATCATTGCCGATGTTCATTTTTCGCCAAAAGTTGCCGAAATTGCTGCTCAGTATGTTTCAAAAGTAAGGATCAATCCTGGAAATTTCTACGATAAAAGAGCTCAGTTTGAGCATATTTTTTACAACGATGAAGAGTATCGACAGGAACTTGTTAAGCTTGAAGAAGCTTTGGTGCCTTTTATCGAAACTTGTAAAGAGAATAACACAACTATTCGTATTGGTGCCAACCAAGGTTCTCTTTCCGACCGTATTATGAGTCGTTATGGCGATACTCCGGCTGGTATTGTTGAGTCCGTTATGGAGTTTCTGCGCATTTGCAACAAGTGCGATTTCCATAAAATTGTAATCTCAATAAAATCGTGGAATACACGCATGCTTGTTTATACAGTTAGGCTGATGAACTACAAAATGCGCCTCGAGGATATGAATTATCCTTTTCATATTGGAGTTACCGAAGCTGGAGAAGGAGAAGATGGACGAATCAGGTCTGCTGTTGGAATTGGAACTTTGCTAATTGATGGTATAGGCGATACAATTCGCGTTTCTCTTACCGAAAAGCCTGAAAATGAAATACCTTTTGCTAAAAAACTGGTAGATGTTATTACCAGCAGAAAGGGGCATGAAAAAATTGATGCACCAAGTTTTGCGCAAATCAACCCTTTTGAATTTGAAAGACGGTATGGCCGCCCTGTTCGGAAAATTGGTAATCGTAGACCTCCCGTTGTTATTGCATCTTTAAATGGAAACGAAATTCTTGAGGTTTCTAATTTGAACGGAAAGCTGGAGCCCGATTATTATACTAATGGTCGATACATTATCAACAGGCTAAATAAACGCTTTCCAATTCTGACCCTTGAAGATTATCTTTATAACGATATCTATCAAAGTAGTCACCGCTTTATTCGTACATCGCGAAAAGAGTTTGTCGAATTCAGAGAGAATAATCCTGAAATTGTACAAAAGCTCAAATCTGAACGAAAAGCTGTCATCCTTCTCGAATCTGACAATGCTAATCGGTATGCCGATATGCGCGCTTTTTTCATGATTATGGATTCTATTGTTTGCAGGCTCTCTGTTGTTCTTTGCGGTCAATACAATGAGAAACGATTGCAAGACTTGCAGTTAAAGGCAGCTACCGATTTTGGTGGATTGTTTATTGATGGTTATGGCGACGGAATTTTGCTCGAAAACGAAGGGAACGACTTGTTCTATTCCGACTTAAAAAATACTAGTTTCGCTATTCTTCAGGCAACAAGAATGAGGATTACAAAATCTGAGTTTATCTCATGCCCTGGATGTGGAAGAACTCAATTCGACTTACATAAAACTACCCTCGAGATAAAAAATCATTTCTCTCATCTCCGCCACCTTAAGATAGGTATTATGGGCTGTGTTGTGAATGGCCCTGGCGAAATGGGTGATGCTGATTACGGCTTTGTTGGTGCTGGGAATGGCAAGATAAATCTTTATAAAGGACAGAAAGTTGTGAAGAGGCATATCCCTTTTGAAGAAGCAGTTGATGAGCTGGAAAAAATCATTAAGGAGAATAACGATTGGAAAGAAGACTAAATATAAAAGGAGCAGAAATGCTCCTTTTTTGTTTTATGATGGTTTTATTTTCTTTTTCTGTTTGATATTTTGCCTATCGAAAACGTTTTAATTGATTGTAAATCAAAGGGTAGAATTTCGAATAACCCCCTCCCTGTATAATGTACAATCAAATTGCGCAAGTACATAAAAGCCCCTGAGCAGTTTGCTATAAACAGCACTGGGTCTCGTCGCATTATGGCATAAAAAATCGTCATCATTCCGCCAATAAGGCTAAAATACCAAAAACCGAGCGGCAAATGCGACTTTCGTGTTTTCTCGGCTACTAGCCACTGATATATAAATCGAAAGGAAAAAACAACTTGAGATACAATGCCAAAAATCATTAACCAACCTTCCATTTTCCCTTCACCAGAAATTTGTTCTCCTCCATTATTGCTAAAGAAGAACATCAAAGCAAGGTAACCAACCGGTAAAAACGAAACGGTGTACCTGAAGTATCGGTCTAACTTTTGCCATTCCCCTTGAATTTGCAGATTGCGGATATAAATATAAAAAGTGATAAACTCCCCAATGATAATGGCTGGGTCTTTACGAAGAGCCCCATATACAATCATCAAAAACGCAGCGATCAAACCTATTTGCCAATATATCAACGGAGAAATAACCTTGCCTGCCTTCTCGGTCGAAAACCATTGAATCAAGGATCGAATAGAAAAGAGAAACTGAGCCAGAAAACCTACAGAAAAAATGATAAAATCGGTTGAAGTGAAGTGCATTGTTTATTTTTTATTGGAAGTACAAAAATATTAAAAAAGGCAACACGTTAATGTTGCCTTTAATTATTTATATGTCAATGTTTTATTATGCAATGTTTGTGAACACCTGCTGAACATCTTCGTCTTCTTCGAGTTTGTCGAGCAGTTTTTCAATTTCTTCCATCTGTTCTTCGCTGAGTTCAACAGGAGCAGTTGGAACGTATTGTAAGCTAGCTTTCTTTATTTCAATTTTAGCATCTTCAATTGCTTTTGTAAGAGAACCAAAGTCGGTGAAATCGGCATAAGCGTAACAAGTTCCTTCGTTTTCCGAAAGCTCCTCCAAACCGCCATCTATAAGTTCCATTTCGAGTTCTTCCAAGTCTTTGCCAACAGGCATTTCAAATTCAATCACAGCTTTACGCGAGAACATGTTTACCATTGAACCCGAAGGTGCAAGACCTGCGCCCCATTTATTATATATCCATTTCATGTTTGCAACCGTACGTGCGTGGTTGTCTGTCAGGCATTCCGACAAGATCATCACGCCATAAGGACCTTTTCCTTCGTAAAGTTCTTCAGTGAAAGATTCAGTGTCCTTGCCCGAGGCTCTTTTGATAGCCGCTTCAATGTTGTTTTTAGGCATGTTCTGAGCCTTGGCATTCTGTATTGCAGTTCGCAGTGCTGCATTCATTTCCGGATCGGGAACGCCCGCTTTTGCTGCTACAGTGATTGCTTTTCCCAGTTTTGGGAAAATTCGTGACATCTTATCCCAACGTTTTTCTTTTGCCGCCCTGCGGTATTCAAATGCTCTTCCCATAGTATTTTTAGTATCATGAATCATCTTTAGTTCGAACAAAAGACCTTGTATGGTGAAGTGTTGTTCGGAACTTGTTTGATTTCTGTATTTTATAAATTTGTTTTTCTGAAGTATTTCGACTGCGAAAATATAAAATTCCTCTTTTTCATTCTATTCATTATTCAAAAAAATGCACTTATTTTTCTGAAGGTGTCAATTCGATCTATATTAACATTTTATGTATTGAATCTGAAAGCTCAACCACTTATTTCTACAGTCAAAAAATCAGTTATCTTTGCGATCATTACAAAAGAGTTTAATATTACCGAATATCAGTGTCTTAGAAAATTAATAGATGAATAATATCCGCAATTTTTGCATTATTGCACACATCGATCATGGCAAAAGTACTCTTGCCGACCGTCTGCTTCAAGCTACAGGAACGATCAGCGACCGAGATATGACCGAACAAGTTCTCGACGACATGGATCTTGAGAAGGAGAGAGGTATCACAATTAAAAGTCATGCAATTCAGATGAATTATATGCTGAACGGTGAAAAGTATGTACTAAACCTAATTGATACCCCGGGGCATGTCGACTTTTCGTACGAAGTTTCTCGTTCAATTGCAGCTTGCGAAGGAGCACTTTTGATTATTGATTCAACTCAAGGAATTCAGGCTCAGACAATTTCAAACCTTTATCTTGCTATTGAGAATGATCTTGAAATTATTCCGATCCTAAATAAAATGGATTTACCAAACGCAATGCCCGAGATTGTTGAAGATCAGATTATCGAACTTATTGGTTGTAAGCGTACTGACATTATTCGGGCCAGTGGAAAAACAGGTGAAGGTGTTGAAGAGATTTTACGAAAAATTGTTGAATTGGTTCCTGCTCCCAAAGGAGATCCAGAGGCTCCTTTGCAGGCGTTGATTTTCGACTCCGTTTTTAATGCTTTCCGCGGCGTAATTGCTTACTACAAAATTGTAAACGGAACTATTAAAAAGGGCGACAGAGTTAAGTTCTTTGCAACCGAAAAAGAGTATAATGCCGATGAAATAGGCGTGCTTCGAATGGGGATGTCTCCTCGCGATGTGATGCGGGCTGGCGATGTTGGTTATATAATTTCGAGCGTAAAAACCGCTAAAGAGATTAAGGTTGGCGATACAATTACGCATGTTAAAGGTGGCTGTACTGCTCGAATTGACGGTTTTCAGGAAGTTAAACCAATGGTTTTTGCCGGGGTTTATCCTATTGAAAGTGATGAATACGAAGATCTTAGGGCAGCTATCGAAAAGCTTCAACTCAATGATGCTTCGCTTACTTTTGAACCTGAATCGTCTATTGCATTGGGCTTTGGTTTTCGTTGCGGTTTCCTTGGATTACTGCACATGGAGATAATTCAGGAACGACTTGATCGTGAGTTCGATATGAATGTGATAACTACAGTTCCCAACGTTGAGTACACTGTGCATACAAAGAAAGGCGAGGAGTTTACTATTTATAACCCATCGGGTATGCCATCGGTAATGACTGTCGAGTCTATTGAAGAACCATATATTCGGGCACAGATTATTACGCGTACCGAATTTATTGGTCCAATTATGACTCTTTGTCTCGACAAACGTGGTATGTTAATTAAGCAAGAATACATTAGTTCAGATAGGGCTGAGTTGGCTTTTGATCTTCCATTAGCTGAAATCGTTTTTGATTTCTACGATAAATTGAAAAGTATTTCGAAAGGATATGCTTCGTTCGATTATCATTTGTTGGATCATCGTGCTTCGCGACTTGTAAAACTCGATATCCTTCTCAACGGCGAGCCTGTAGATGCACTTTCTTCGCTTATTCATCAGGATAATGCTGAACGCTTTGGACGGAGGATGTGCGAAAAACTGAAGGAACTCATTCCTCGTCAGCAGTTCGATGTTGCAATTCAGGCTGCTGTTGGCGCCAAAATTATTGCCCGCGAAACAGTTAAGGCTGTTCGTAAAGATGTTACAGCAAAATGTTATGGGGGTGATATTTCTCGTAAGCGTAAGCTTCTCGAAAAACAGAAAGCCGGTAAGAAACGCATGAAACAAGTTGGTAATGTTGAAGTTCCGCAGAAAGCATTCCTTGCCGTGTTGAAATTAGATTAATACGATACGATTCAAAATAAAAATGGCTGTCTTTTTTAAGGTCAGCCATTTTTGTGTCGTTTAAATTGAGATACTTACATGATAAGTTTGTACCCTTTGCCGTGTACGTTGATGATTTCAACAGAAGGGTCGTCTTTTAAATGCTTGCGGAGTTTAGTTATATAAACGTCCATGCTGCGAGCATTAAAGTAGTTGTCGTCGATCCAAATTGCTTTCAGTGCATAGTTGCGTTCCAGTATTTTATTGGCATTCGAAACCAATAAACGCAATAGGTCAGACTCTTTAGTGGTAAGTTTTACCTCTTCATTTTCGTGCGAAAGAATTTGCTTTCTCACATCAAAATTGTAAATGCCAATTTTGTAAATGTTCTGATCTGTTGCCTGCACTTCTGTTGAAACCCTTCGCAAGATTGCTTCAATCCTGAAAATAAGCTCTTCCATGCTGAATGGTTTTGTCATGTAGTCGTCGGCTCCAATCTTGAACCCTTCAAGAACGTCTTCCTTCATGTTTTTTGCCGTTAGAAAAACAACCGGAATTTCGGCATTTATCAATCGAATATCTTTAGCAAGAGTAAAACCATCTTTTTTTGGCATCATAACATCAAGCAAACATACATTGTAATGATTTCTCATGAACCCGTGATAGGCTGTTTCTCCATCATGATAAAGGTCAGTGTCATAACCTTTTGCAATTAAATACTCTTTTAAGAGCAATCCTAAATTTTCGTCATCCTCTGCGAGAAGAATTTTAACTTTTGCTTCCATGGCTCATCTCTTTTATGGGAAAATTGATAATAAATTTTGTTCCTTTATTTAGTGCACTTTCAACTTTGATACTACCGTTGTGTGCTTCTATAATTTTGCTTACATAATGAAGTCCTAATCCGAAACCTTTTACGTCGTGTACGTTACCTGTAGGAACTCTAAAGAATCGCTCAAATATTTGTTTCTGATGTTCTTTAGCAATCCCGATACCATTGTCTTTCACGCTTATTTCTAAATAATCTTTATGGTTTTGGGTCGAAACTTCAATTACTGGAGCTTCTTTGCTGTATTTCACTGCATTGTCAAGCAAGTTATATAAAACATTTGTGATATGCACTTGGTCTCCGTAAATTATAAAATTAGTTGCGTTTTTCGAAAGAGTAATCTTACCATCTAACGAATGAACTCTGATTTCCGAATTTGTAATTACAGAATCTATAACTTCGTGAAGGTCGAATTCTTTGAATTTCATTTTCATCCGGCCTTCATTAAATATGGCTTGTTGCAACACTTTTTCAACTTGCATGCTCAATCGTTTGCTCTCTTCGAAAATCACTCCTGAAATGCGGTCGATGGCTGTAGGTGTATTTGTTACAGAATTGTCGCGCAACATCTGCGAAGCTAACGAGATAGTTGATATTGGTGTTTTAAATTCGTGGGTCATATTGTTAATGAAGTCATTTTTGATGATAGATAACTTCTTTTCTTTAAATAGGATAGCAATTGTATAGGCAAAAATTCCAATTATAAACGCGACCAAAATGAGAGTAGGGTAGACCATGAAACTTGTCGACTTGATAAATTCTCTTCGGCTGGTTGGAAAATATACTTTTAGATAGTTGGGCTTTTGAATGCCGAGGTCGTTTGTAAATAATGGTGTTTGATGTTCTGTAACTTTTGCACTTTTGTAGTTGTCCGATTTTATAATTATTCTTTCTTCGCCTTGATTATATGACTTTACAACATATTCATAGTCAATGTTTATTCCATTGAAAATAAATTCATTCTTGAGTAATGCCGCTAAGAATCGCGGGTCAATTCGTTGTTCAATTGGGCGGTTAGCAAGCATTAGTTGATACTGAAAGTTTCGGGTAAACATGTCGCGGTTACGAATGCTTTGAAGAAAGCGCCTTTGTTCCCACTCATTCAGTTCGCCTAACTCTTCAAAAACTTTTGGATCTTGTATAGGATACGATTGTTCTACGTTAACTATTGTATCGAGAGTAGCTTCGGCATGTACTTTGCCCGAAGGGTCTTGCGATAGGTTTAATGAGAAATTGATTTGCTTATGTACAATTTTGTCGGGCGAAGTTGTAGTTGTTCTTGGATTTGAACCTGTCGGCATCCCAAATTGTTGGGCAAAACGTTCATCAAGAAAAAGTTGTTTGGCTTCTTCTTCTTCAAGTCGTGTAGCAACGTGCATCAAGCATCGTTTTACCAATTGGCCAAACTGCTCTTCTTTGATACGTGCTGCATTGTTGATTATATTTACCTGAACTAGAATCAACAACGTGACAACTATCGACATCACTGCTATTAAAACATAAACTTTTCGCTTGCCCATGAGTGCAAAGATATATGATTTGCCAGGCCATTTTAACGGTATTTAATATTATTTAACTCCCGTATAAAGCTTTTTTAACGAAGATTGAATTTGTTTATGGATGTTTTTCAGACACTTCTGAAGTGCCATTGAGGTTGTTCATAGCTTCTTGTGCGGCGTTCTGTTGCGATTCTTTTTTCGAACTGCCATACCCTTTACCCTTTACTTGATTCTCGATTTCGACAGATGAAACAAAAATGCTGAATTTGCTATTGGGCGAGTTTTCTTCTTCTGTTTGAAAATTAATATCGCACTTATTTTTTTGCCCCCATTCTATGAGTTGGCTTTTGTAATTATTGTCGGTTTCTTCAATCTTGTTTAGATCAACATATTCGTTAAGAAACCTTTTTATTATAATGTGTCGAGTTTTAGCGTATCCTTTATCTAGATAAATGGCACCAATAAGAGCCTCAAAGGCATCGCCATAAATGTTACTGGCGGCGGTATTTCCTATAGTTCTCGATTGAATAAATTTGTGTAGGCCTGTTTCGTTTGTTAGTTGTGAGAGAAAAGCCCTATTGACTAGTTTGGACCTCATTTGGGTAAGAAACCCTTCGCCTCGTTGAGGAAAGCGTTTGTAGACATATTCGGCCACAACGGCACCTAAAATAGCATCTCCTAGATATTCAAGCCGCTCATTGTTGATTAGATTCCCCATTGAGTCGGTAATTGATGCCGACTTATGAATGAAAGCAATATCGTATAGGCGGGCATTGCTTGGGTAAATTCCTGTGATGTCTTTTAAAAACAAATAAAACTCTTTCCTTGGTGAAGAAAAGAGCTTTATTCTTTGAATAATAAATTTTATCATTTGAACTTCTTGAAAATAACCGAAGCGTTATGGCCTCCAAAACCAAATGTGTTGCTCAAAGCATAGTTTACAACACGTGGTTTTGCCACATTGAATGTAAAATCCATTTTAGGATCTAATTCTGGATCCATCTCAACTAGGTTGATTGTAGGAGGAATAAGATCATTTTGAATTGCAAGTATTGCTGCAATTGCTTCAGCAGCACCTGTTGCTCCAAGCATGTGGCCTGTCATCGATTTTGTTGAACTGATGCTTACTTTGTAAGCGTGTTCGCCAAAAGTTCTTTTAATTGCATTAGGTTCGGCAATGTCGCCTAGCCCTGTTGATGTTCCGTGAACATTGATATAATCAATTTCCGAAGGGTTGATTCCTGCATCTTCGCAAGCCAACTTCATAACATTTGCTGCGCCATTTCCTTCTGGGTCTGGTGCTGTCATGTGGTAAGCATCTGCGTTTAACGCACCACCAACTAATTCAGCATAGATCTTTGCACCTCTGCTAACAGCGTGCTCGTATTCTTCCAATATCAAAGCTGCACCGCCTTCAGCCATAACAAAACCATCGCGATCTTTATCGAATGGGCGTGAGGCTGTTTTCGGATCGTCGTTTCTTGTTGATAAGGCTTTCATTGAGTTGAATCCAGCTACTCCTGCTGGAGTAATTGCAGCTTCAGAGCCTCCAGCAATTATCATATCAGCTTTTCCTAATCGAATATACATTAGAGCATCGATAATTGCGTTAGTTGAAGATGCACAAGCTGTTACTGTAGTTAAATTTGGTCCTCTAAACCCATACTCGATTGAGATGCAACCATTTGCCATGTTGGCAATCATCTTTGGAATGAAGAAAGGAGAAGTCTTTGGATTTTCATCGCTAAACGACCTTACTTCGTCTTCAAAAGTTTGTATGCCACCAATACCAGCTCCCCAAATTACACCAACTCTATCCTTATTGATTGTTTCTAAGTCAATTTTAGAATCAAGAACTGCCTGACGGGCAGATACAAGTGCAAATTGAGTAAAAAGATCGTATTTTCTTGCGTCTTTTCTGTCGAAATGATTTAGAGGTTCCCAGTTTTTAACCTCGCAGGCAAACTTTGTTTTATGATTGGTTGCATCAAAACGAGTAATAGGTGCGGCACCACTAACCCCGTTTTTCAGATTTTCCCAATATTCTTCAATATTGTTACCGATAGGATTTATGGTTCCCAGACCTGTTACTACTACTCGTTTTAATTCCATAAGAAAAGAAAAAAAGTTTATTACTTGCTGTTTTGTTCAATGTAAGTGATTGCATCACCAACTGTGCCAATTTTTTCAGCTTGGTCATCTGGAATAGCCATGTCAAATTCTTTTTCGAATTCCATGATCAATTCTACTGTATCAAGAGAATCGGCACCTAAATCGTTTGTGAAGCTTGCTTCTGGCGTAACTTCGCTTTCGTCTACTCCTAATTTATCAACGATGATTGCCTTTACTTTTCCTGCAATGTCAGACATAATTGTAATTTTTTAAGTTATACTTTATCTTAATTTTTAAAACGCTGCAAAGTAATAAAGAAACGATTTATAAAACCAAATTTTGTCTCGTTATGCTTTATGGAAAAGATCTGAAAGCTTATTTTTGTGAAAATTTAATTTCTTCATTATTTATTCATAAATTTCTATAAATGAAAAAAATAGCCATTTTTGCTTCAGGTTCGGGTTCTAATGCTGAAAATATTGCTTGCCATTTTGCAGGGAAAGAAAATTTGAACATCGAATGCATTTATTCGAATAAGGAAGATGCTTTTGTTCTCGAACGAGCTAAAAGACTTGGAATCCCTTCTCATGTGTTTTCAAAAAAGGAATTGTATGATACTGATCTGATATTGAATAAATTAAAGAATCAAGGTGTTGATCTTATTGTGCTCGCTGGTTTTCTTTGGCTAATACCCCAAAACCTTATAGAGAACTTTACAATTGTTAATATTCACCCCGCCTTGCTTCCCAAATATGGCGGTAAAGGCATGTTTGGAGACAAAGTGCATCAGGCTGTTGTTGATAACAAAGAAACGGAGTCGGGCATTACTATTCATTATGTAGATGCGCATTACGATGAAGGAAAAATTATTTTCCAAGCTAAATGCGAGGTTCTACCCGAAGATTCGGCCGAAGATGTTGCTAGAAAAGTTCATGCCTTAGAGTATGAATATTTTCCAACTGTAATTGAAAAGTTACTTACTGAAAGCTAATTGGTTTCTTATTGGTTTGTCAATTTTATTTAATTCCAAACTAATTGAATCGCGCAAGGTGTTGAATAGTGCCATGTTGTTTGTGCTGATTGGTTCGGTTGGTGGGGCTTGTATTTTGAGTGGGTCAATAGGTGTGTTGTTCTGGTAAACCCTAAAGTCGAGGTGTGGACCCGATGAGAGGCCTGTTGAACCTACGTATCCAATTAGCTGTCCTTGCTTTACTCTGCTTCCGGTGGTAATTCCATTGGCGAATTTACTCAGGTGCATGTATTGTGTAGTATAAGCTGAATTGTGTTTTATTTTAATGAGGTTTCCGCCGCCTCCGCTTTGATACCCTTTTTGTGTAACGACACCATCTCCAATAGAAAAAACAGGTGTTCCGGTTGGTGCTGCATAGTCAATGCCATAATGGGGACGGCGTATTTTCAGAATAGGATGCATTCTGCTGTTCGAAAATCTTGAGCTGATGCGTGAAAAATTTAGAGGTGCTTTCAGAAATGCTTTGCGTAGGCTATTTCCTTTATCGTCAAAATACCCTTTCTGTCCATCTTTTTCAAAATAGTATGCTGAGATTTTTCCGTTGCTATCTTCAAACGTTGCTGCGTGTATTTTCCCAAATCCAACAGGAATGCTGTCGACATATTGCATGTCGTATATAACTTTAAACTGGTCTCCTTTTTGGATGCCGAAAAAATCTACAGTCCAAGCAAAAATATCTGATAATTCGATAGCTAGTAACGGATCAGTTCCTTGATCAACAAAAGAGTTCCACAGAGATGATTCAATTGTTGCACAAAGAGTTTTGCGTTGAATTTCTACATCTTTGTTTCCTTTTTCAACCCTCAAACTATCCGTAAGTTCGAATTTATAATAGGCAACGGCCGACTCTTCGTATATAAAATATGATGGAGTGAATGACTGCTTATCTTTTACTATATAACAGGTATTGCCCGATTTGATTTTTCGCACATCGAAAATGCCAAGGCAGTTTTGTGCAAGTTTATCGATTATGGTTCCATCTATGCCTTTTGAAAATAGAATGTCAGATAAACTTTGGTTTGGTCTGATTGTAATTGTGTCAATTTTAAGCGAATCGGCTGCAAGTCCCCATATCTTTTTTATCTCTGGTTCTATTATTTCAGCTTGCGGCTCTGGTTCCATCATTGGAACAATAATGAATCTGACACCTAATATTATTAATAAGATGGAAATTACCAGAAGTATTCCTGTTCTATATCGTTTCATCTTTTCTCCTTTATTTTTTTAGTCGTAACGTATTGCTGATTAATGATTAGTGTTTCAAATTGTGTATCAGCAATAGTAAAAAAATGATGTTCCCCTCTACAAAATTGTCGATTCAAATTGCAAATTCAAAATAGAATGTCTTAAAATTCATTAAAGTTTATTGAAATCAAGTCTAATTATCCTTTTAGTTGATCAAACCCTTCGCCATAAACACCCATTACATTTCCCATTGATATGAATGCGTTGTGGTCAACTTCTTTAATCATTTTAAATATGGCAGTTGTTTCTCTTTTACGTACAACTGTCATGATAATTTTTTGGGGTTCGTTTGTATAACCGCCTGTCCCATTTAAAATTGTAACTCCTCGGTGCGAGTCTTTGAGTATTCGGTCTTTGATCTCTTCCCATTTTTCAGAGAAGATAAATATTTGAGCAGATTGGTTTGCCCCATTTAAGAATGTGTCGAGAGCATAAGCTGTTACCCACATTGAGACGTATCCGTAAACTAATTTTTCGGGTGAATGAAAAACAAACCACGACGATGAAATTATTATTACATCGCAATACATAATTACTCTGCCCGGACTAATCCGCTTGTATTTAGTAACCAGCATTGCAATAATATCGGTGCCACCAGTGCTACCTCCCTGGCTGAATACCAGTCCTAATCCAACTCCGCCCAATATTCCTCCTAGTACTGCCGATAAAAATGTATCGTCAATAATTTCGATGTTAATAACCTTTGGAAGAAAGGTGAGCATTATTGAGATAATGACCATGTTGACAATGGTTTTTGTTCCAAAGCTTGCCCCAATTTTTTTTATTGCAATAACCACCAAAAATGCATTGACAATAAAATAGGTTACCCCTACAGGGAATTTGGTGACATAGTAGATTAATGCTCCAACCCCACTAATTCCGCCTCCTGTTATTTTTGCTGGAATAAGAAACATTGTCCATCCTAACGAATAGAGCAACATACCTATAAACATGATAAAATAAGTCTGGGTTATGTCGAGGTATTTTTTTGTAGTATTATTCATTTCTACATCTTTGTTAAGTTGCTGTATATCCGTTGGTTTGAATGTTTTTTTTCGATCATCTGTGCCACCATATATGAAGCTAGCTCCATTGCATTTCGTTGAACTCAGTTTCGCAAACATTATTAGCTCCGTTACTCCTCGCAGAACTCCGTTTAGCTTCTCTGATTTTTATTTGCGGCAGTCAGCCATGCTCGTTTCATATCAGCTGAAATTTATTTTTTTGTAGCAAAATAGTGCGAAGCAACCTTCTTGTTTATAAATATTTTGAGCGCGAAGCAACTTCATTTTTAATTTTAAAAGAATGATTTATATCAATTTACACGAAATAAGTTAAATCAGTCTGGTGTTTTTGCGGGATTGGCTATTTTTTATAATTTCACGACTTCTAACCTACTAATAAACCGTAAAATGAAGATTGAGATGTCAAGATACATCAAAACGTTTCTGATTGTTTTCCCCCTTTTCCTCTTAGGGGCTAGTGTGTCGGCTAAAAATCCGTGGTATTCAGATAAGGATAAATTTGCTGGGAACGGTTGTTATCTTGAGCTATTTGGTGGTGCAGTTTATCCCGATATGAAGTTTTCGGTAGCCGAACTTAATAGTATTGAACGAGATCCAATGTTTATGTATGATCTTGGAATGTCTCTCCGGTGTCAAATGATTAACTGGTTCTCGGCAGGCCCTCGGCTTTCGTATTTTGGGCAAGGCGTTTCGCTTAACAATACTTCGAAATATCAATTGAGAGCTAATTTTGTTGGGGTGTCGGTGCCTCTTGAATTTCAGTTCGATATGATTAAGAAAAAGAAAGGCGCTAACATAAAATCGTTTTTTTATTTAGCTCCGTATTTAGCTGTGCCGGTTTCGGGTTCAATTAAATCTGGAATTTCAGATACAAAAATTGTGAGAGGCGAAAATATTGCTGAATATAATTATGGTGCCGAGGCAGGTATTGGTTTGAGAATACCTACATTCTCGTTGGAAGATCGCAGTAATTTGATTTTTAGGTTGTCGTGGTTGCAGGGGTTGAGTAATGTGTATCCCGAACTTGGTAGCGTTAATGATCTGGTAGGAAAAGGGACATACTCAAGCATTAAATTGACTGTTTGTGTCGAAATTCCGTTGAAGACTAAGAAAATGGTTTCTTTTACAGCAGGTGGAGATGGAAAAAAAAGTTATAAAAAAGTTATTGTTACAGAACAAAAATAAAGCCGGTAACATTTCTGCTCCGGCTTACTTCCTATATAAGTCTCAATTATTTTAGTACAATATTCACGATCTTTTTAGGCACTATAATCATTTTTACAACCTCTTTGCCTTCAATCCATTTCAGCGACAGCTCGTTTTCGAGCACTGCTTTTTCA
>Ga0209373_10001573_pt1 | contig 26040 bp, 25 predicted proteins | sample Higcelweek5metaG_FD_187173 | JGI IMG/M metagenome (GOLD analysis project Ga0209373, IMG submission 187173) | Freshwater pond sediment microbial communities from the University of Edinburgh, under environmental carbon perturbations - High... | ecosystem: Environmental > Aquatic > Freshwater >... | reverse complement strand
ACAACCCTTTCAGCCACCACAACTGCAGTAACACTGTTTGTTTTAATCAATCAACTGAAACCAGCACAATAAAATACCCCCAGCCCCTAAAGGGGAATTCAATAATGAAAAAAGGAAAAATTGAATTGAATCGGACTTATCGGTTAATTGGTTATATGAATAGCACTGGCCTTTAGGCCAGTGGAAATTAAGAAACCAATAAATAGGGGCTTTAGCCCAATTTGTTACCTGTTTGGGCTAAAGCCCATAAATATCAACATTCATAATCCGTAGCCTAAAGGCTACGGCAATTCATACAACCAACAACCCGATAATTCCGCAAAATTTTAAATACGACATTCAATCAATCTCAATTCTCATTACTCACATCTCATTACTATAAATCACATGGAACAACAACAACCCATCCTCCCACCCCAGACCGACGACGAAATCGATCTCATTGCCCTGGCCAAGCAAGTATGGAACGGGCGTAAAATAATATTCATTGCCCTGGGAATAGGTGCTGTATTGGGTCTGTTTGTAGCCCTAACTTCGCCAAAAGAGTACACTGCCTCAACGGTAATGGTACCGCAAATGAGCAATGGATCGGCCAAATCAAGCTTAAGCGGGTTGGCTGCCTTAGCAGGGATCAATATGGGTATGGACCAGAGTGCCGATCTCTCCCCCATTCTCTATCCCAAAATAGTCAACAGTGTACCCTTTAAACTGGAATTGATGAATTCAAAATTCAATTTTAGTGAAATGAAACAGACTGTTTCCCTTTTTGATTATTATACCATCTATTCAAAAAACTCTGCAGTAGGAGCAATTAAGAAATATACCATTGGGTTACCCGGATTAATTATTCAGGCGATTAGAAAAAAACCAAAGGAGTTAGTTTTGCCTAAAGAGGCATCTAATCAACCTATCTATTTGAATAAAGATCAATATGAAATAGCCAAAACTCTTTCTGAATTAGTTGATCTATCTGTAGATGCAAAAGAAGGATATCTAACCCTTACAGTTCGAATGCCCGAAGCATTGGTTGCAGCACAAGTGACCCAAAAAGCTCAGGAGTTGCTGCAGCGTGAAATCACCAACATTAAAATCGAAAAAGCCCGCACCGAACTCAACTTTATTCAAGAGCGTTACAACGTGGCCAAAGCCGATTTTGAAAAGGTTCAAGTTGACCTCGCTAGCACCACCGACCGCAGCCGGCTTTTCACCAGCGAACTCTCTTCCATTGGAAAAGACCGCATCCAAACCCGTTACAACATTGCCTATACGGTTTACCAGGAGTTGGCCAAGCAGTTGGAACAATCAAAAATTCAGGTGGAAAAAGATACCCCAGTATTTACCATTGTAGAGCCGGTAACCATTCCTTCTGAAAAATCAAAACCCAAAAAAGCCATGATACTTATGATCTGGATTTTTCTTGGAGGAGTTATTGGGGTAGGAATCGTTTTCGGAAAACACTTTCTTCAAGGTATCAAACAGAAATGGAACGAATCGGATAAAGTAATTGAACCACAGCCCTTAGAAAATACCGAGCCCCAAACAACGAATGGAGAATGATGAATGGAGAAATGGAGAACAGAGAACAGAGAACAGAGAACAGAGAACGGGAAAAATGAAAAATTGAAAATGATTCTTAGTACAATGCCCCGGTTATTACAATTGCCTTAAATAGCTTTCTACTGTTTTCAACTGCATCCTTTTTGCCCTTCGTGTTTGCCCTTTGTTTCCTTAATGTTTAAATGTAACTCAAATTTTTTAACTCTTGTCACTCTATGACCTTCGTCCCCTTTATTGTTAAAAAAAACATGTCGATACAGAGAAAAACAATAAAATAAGCAGTTATTAAAAAACTTTAAAATTATGACTAAATAGGTTTTGGATTCAAAATATAGTGTAACTTACATGTGATACAATCACTTTCTAAATTAAATTCTTTTATTAACCACAAAAAAAACACTGTATGATGATTGAAAACCAACAAAGATTGTTTAATTGCAAAGATGAAGAATTCATTGTTGTTTGCAAGTTTGTAGAATTTAGCTTTAATCGCGACACTCCCGAATTTATCGCTTTTTCACCAAAATTTGGTGGAACTTATGGCTCCGATTTCAGCGCATTAATTGTTACGGTCGACGAACTAATATCGCCTGAATCGGAAACGCTTGAAATGAAAAAAATTACTGAAAGGATGTTCAACACCATTCATTCGCTCCTCGACCCCATCAATCGCTTGCAGGGGTACATAGAAATGGCTTTCGACACCTTAAAAATTTCTGCCACCGACTTTGGTTTAAGCAGTTTACGCGAAGCGATCAACAATAAAGATCCTGAAAAGGTGATCGCCCAATTGAAGAAGATTAAAACAAACCTGAACACCTATCAGGGAATTTTGACTCCACTTGGACTTACCCCTGCGTTAATTGCCGTTTTCAACGATGATTTGACCAGTATTACCTACGACAAACAACAGCAGTACGAAATACTGACCAATCGGAAGGCCATGGTTCAAAACAACATTGGGGTTTTAAACCAGTTGTACACTCAACTTCAAGAAATTTTAAAAACGGGTAAAATTTTGTATAAAAACAGTGACCCCGTGAAATTACAGGAATACACCTTTACCGATTTACTGAAACGGGTAACCCGCAAAAGCAGCACTCCCGACGAAAAAGTAACCATTGAGGAAAAATCGGCATTGGAAACGAATTAAGAACGAGAAGAAAGCACAGGGCTGCCTTCAACGTTAAAAACGTGAACACAAAGACACGAAGTCACAAAGAAAATTATTCAAAACAATTATTTTGTGGCTTTGTGTCGTTCTCTCTAAAACAAAAAAGAACTTCTCAGAAACCACTACCTAACAACTCAACACCACTACCAACCAACTGAAACTAACAAGTGACCGAACCAACATCACAACTGACCAACTAAATTCAATAACCAACCAACGGAACACCACAAGTGAGCTTCCCAACACCACAACCAACCAACAGAACACCACAAGTGACCAACGGAACACCACAATCAACCAAAGGAACATCACAACCAACCAAAGGAACATCACAACCAACCAAAGGAATATCAGAACTGAGTTTCCCAATACTTTCGTAAAAAAAATACCAAGACACGGGAAAAATGGTAAATGGTGAATGATAGATTAAAAAATGAATATAATAAAACAATAAGGAACTAAAGAACATAGAAACTAGCTTACGTAGTAAATCAAAAACTCATCACGCCTTTCGGCTGATGAAAAAGATAAAGAAATCAGTTATTAATTTAGCCCAACAAAAACGGTGCAAAATTGTCGCTAATACCGATAGTTGCAATCCATAATCCATGAGAAACTGACATGCAAACGAAAGGAACAAAATATCGCTACGCAATTTTAACGAAGCAGTTAATAATAGCTAACTTAATACAACTAACCAATTTCATTTACAATTCTTCCTTCTATTTTTAGGAACATTGCTCCTGCCAAACGCAACCGAACAAATAATAGATAGTCAATCATATTAATAAATTTGCTGTTTACCAGACTCTCACAAACATGCCTCATATAACCCCTACCCTCTATTCCGAAGAAATCTTTCGCGATCACCGCGGCATCATTTCCTCATTCAACTCGCTCGACTTGTCTTCTTTCAAAAGAACCTATTTTATAACCCACCCAAGTACCGAAACCATTCGTGCTTGGCAAGGACATCAATTTGAAACTAAAATCTTCAAAGTAACTCAAGGTCGTTTCGCGGTTGCCTTTGTAAAGATTGATGATTTTGAAAACCCTTCGAAAAATTTGAATGCAGAATACAAAATACTTACAGCTGTTAATAATGAATTCCTTTACATACCCAAGGGCTTTGCAAACGGTCTAAAAGCACTGGATGCAAATTCGACTATTCAGGTGTATTCCGATTTTTACCTTGATGAATCTATAAATGAAAAAAAACGGTTTAGCCCCAACATGTGGCTTGACTGGAATGCAATTAAATAAAATAAAACAATAGCAATATGTTCAGTGACAAAACTATTCTAATTACCGGTGGAACCGGATCTTTTGGAAATGCGGTATTGCGCAGATTCCTCGATTCTGACATAAAAGAAATTCGCATATTTAGTCGCGACGAAAAAAAACAGGACGATATGCGACACCGTTTACAAAATCCGAAGGTGAAATTTTACATCGGCGATGTGCGTAACCGGCAATCAGTCGATAACGCCATGCAGGGAGTTGATTTTATTTTTTCTGCTGCTGCCTTGAAGCAGGTCCCCAGTTGCGAGTTTTTTCCGATGGAGGCCGTATACACCAATGTAGAAGGGACCAATAACGTGCTCGAATCGGCTATTGCGCATGGCGTAAAGAACGTTGTCGTGCTTTCTACCGACAAGGCCGCATACCCCATCAACGCCATGGGGATCAGTAAGGCCATGATGGAAAAGGTGGCCATTGCCAAAGGACGTCAGCTGGGTCAAGGTGCCAATACCACCATCTGCTGTACACGTTACGGAAATGTGATGGCTTCACGCGGTTCTGTCATTCCACTTTGGATAGACCAACTGAAAAACAAAAAGCCGATCACTATTACCGATCCAAGCATGACACGCTTTATGATGACGCTCGACGATGCCGTTGATTTGGTGCTGTACGCATTCGAACACGGTGAAAATGGAGACCTGTTTGTACAGAAAGCACCGGCAGCAACGCTAGATACGCTGGCAACAGCCCTTAAAGATATCTATCAATCGGATACAGCCGTAAAGGTCATTGGTACCCGTCACGGTGAGAAACTCTATGAAACACTGGTAACACGCGAAGAAATGGCGAAAGCCATTGATATGGGTGACTATTACCGCATTCCTTGTGATACGCGCGATTTGAATTACAACAAGTTTTTTGATGAGGGAGATGAGGCGCTTTCAAAAATTGAAGATTACCACTCACACAACACAGCCCGCCTTGACGTGGAAGGCATGAAGCAGCTCTTATTAAAACTAGGTATTGTCCGTGAAGACCTCGGACTCCAAAAACGGTCACGGACTAAAGAAATCAGATGCGAATGAGTATGAAATTGGATTATTCGGATATTCGTTTCAAGAATACTGGTAAGCTCAAACTGCTTATTATTGTGGGCACACGCCCGGAGATTATTCGCCTTTCTGCCGTGATTAATCAATGCAGAATATATTTTGACACCCTGCTTGCCCATACGGGCCAGAATTACGATTATAACCTGAATGGGGTATTTTTCAAGGATCTAAAGCTTGACGATCCAGAGGTCTATATGGAGGCTGTTGGCGATGATCTTGGAGCTACCATAGGGAACATCATTAATACAAGCCACAAACTCATGGCTGCCATTGAACCGGACGCGCTTCTGATTTTGGGAGATACCAACAGCTGCCTGTCGGCTATCGCTGCAAAACGCCTGCATATTCCCATATTTCACATGGAGGCAGGCAACCGTTGTAAAGATGAATGCTTGCCCGAGGAAACCAACCGCCGCATTGTGGATATTATTTCCGATGTAAATATGGCCTATTCCGAGCATGCACGACGTTATTTGGCTGATTGCGGCTTACCGAAAGAACGTACTTATGTTACCGGTAGCCCCATGGCTGAAGTGCTACACCAAAATCTCGATGATATAGAGAACAGCGATGTCCATCAACGCTTAGGCCTTAAAAAAGGAAAATATCTCCTGCTCAGTGCCCATCGCGAAGAAAATATCGATACCGAGAAAAACTTTCTCAGCCTTTTTACTGCCATCAATGCCATGGCCGTAAAATACAATATACCAATTCTTTATTCTTGCCACCCCCGGTCCCGCAACCGTCTGGTGGCAAGTGGTTTTATGCTGAATGAGCATGTCATCCAACACGAGCCCCTTGGGTTTCACGATTACAACTGCCTGCAAATGCATGCGTTTGCCGTAGTGTCTGATTCCGGTACACTACCCGAGGAGAGCAGCTACTTCACCAGTGTTGGGCACCCTTTCCCGGCTGTCTGCATCCGTACCTCTACCGAACGCCCTGAAGCATTGGATAAGGGAGACTTTATCATTGCCGGCATTGATGAGCAAAGTTTGCTTCAGGCTGTTGAAACGGCTGTAGCTCTATGCAATGATGGAAAATACGGCATTCCTGTTCCCGATTATGTGGACGAAATTGTATCCACCAAGGTGGTCAAGATTATCCAAAGTTACGTGAGTATAGTCAACAAAATGGTCTGGCGTAAGTTTTAAACAACATGAAGATACTAGTTACTGGTGCTAAAGGATTTGTTGGCCGAAACCTCTGTGCACAACTCAATAATATAAAAGAAGGAAAGGCTCGATGGTACAATTTGCCAGAACCTATTGAAACTGTTTATGAGTATGATATAGATTCTACTACCGAACAATTTGAGAAGTGGTGTAAGGACTGTTCTTTTGTCTTCAATCTCGCTGGTATAAACCGACCAAAAGAGCCTGAAGAATTTATGAAGGGTAATTTTGGCTTTGCTTCAACTTTGCTTAATACGCTCAAAAAATATAAGAACAGTTGTCCTATTATGCTCTCCTCATCAAGTCAGGCAGCTTTTGAAAATCCTTATGGAGTTTCAAAAAAAGCAGGCGAAGAGTTAATGTTCTTGTATGCAAAAGAAACAGGTGCAAAAGTTTTTATTTATCGTTTTCCAAATCTTTTTGGTAAGTGGTGTCAACCAAACTACAATTCCGCCGTAGCAACCTTCTGTCACAATATTGCGAATAGACTTCCCATACAGATCAACGATCCCGATGTGATGCTCAACCTTGTCTATATTGATGATGTGGTTGACGAACTCATCAATTGTTTAAATGGTAATGAGTATCGTGAAGGAAAATTCTGCTATGTGCCAAATGTAAGTAAGGTGAGATTAGGTGATATCGTCGAGCTTCTTTATTCTTACGATACCGGACGATCAACCCTTCAGGTTCCTTATGTAAGTGACTCTTTTAAAAAAGCACTTTATTCTACCTTCGTGTCATATCTTCCAAATGATAAAATCTCTCAAAAATTGGAAATGAAGTGTGACTCAAGAGGAAGTTTTACCGAGTTTATAAAAACAGAAAATCATGGTCAGGTAAGCATAAACATCTCCAAACCCGGAACCACGAAGGGCCAACACTGGCATAACAACAGTGTTGAACGCTTCCTCGTCGTTAGCGGGAAAGGCTTGATTCAGTTACGGAAAGTGGGAGTTGACGAGAATGGCAAGAAGTATCCTGTTATCAATTATCGTGTTGATGGCAATAAACTTTGTGCCATTGAGATGATTCCTGGATATACACATAATTTAATTAATCTGTCAGATACTGAAGATCTAGTTACTATCATTTGGGGTAATGCTTGTTTTGATCCAAATAAGCCCGACACATATTTTGATCCAGTAGAAGAATAATATGCTTAACGAAAAAACAATTCTAATTACAGGTGGAACCGGCTCTTTCAGTCAGAAATTTGTTGAAACAGTACTAAGGGACTACCCAAGGGTTCACAAGATTATTATCTATTCTCGTGGAGAGTCTGCACAGTATGATATGCAACAACAGTATCCTGCAAAACAGTTTCCACAACTTCGATTCTTTATTGGGGATGTTCGTGATAAGGAACGTTTACTACGTGCTTGTGAGGGTGTTGATATTCTCATTCATGCGGCTGCAATCACATTAGTTCCTACTTCAGAATATAATCCTGATGAGTGCGTAAAGACTGGCGTTAATGGAGCCCAAAATATTATTAGTGCAGCTCTTGATTGCCAAATTAAGAATGTTATTTCTTTGTCATCAGATAAAGCTTGTGCTCCTCTAAATCTTTATGGAGCGACACAATTATTGTCTGATATGCTGTTTGTTGCAGCTAACAATATGAGAGGATTCAAAGATGTTCGTTTCTCTATTGTACGTTATGGTAATGTGATGGGGGCTCGTGGTTCTGTTATACCATTCTTTATTGATCGTAGAGATAAGGGAGCCAAAGAATTGCCTATAACTGATACCCGAATGACTCGTTTCAATACCACATATCAGGACGCTGTTGATATGGTACTATTCGCTATTGAGAAACAGTTGGGAGGTGAAATATTCATACCAAAGTGTCCATCATATCGTATCACTGATATTGCTAAAGCTATAGCTCCAAATATGCAGATAGTAGAGATTGGTATCCGTACAAGTGAGAAACTGCATGAGCAAATGATTACAAAGGGAAATGCTATCAATACAATCGAATTGCCTGATTCTTATATAATACTGCCAGCCTTTGCATATACTGGACCCCGCAATAAAGAGAACTATCTAAAATACTACGACGCTAAACCTGTTCCAGATGGCTTCCGCTATAGTTCGGATAGCAATCCTGAATGGGAAACAGTAGATTCCATACGTGAAAAAATCAGAAAATATATAAATCCAAATTTTAAGGTTAGATGAACATTACAGATCATATTATTCCTTACGGACGCCAGCACATCACCGACGACGACATACAAGCCGTGGTAGACGCCCTGAAGTCAGATTTCTTAACCCAAGGCCCCCACATCGATGCCTTTGAAGCAGCCTTTGCCCGATACGTAGGAAGCCAATACGCGGTAGCCGTCTCCAACGGAACAGCTGCCCTCCACTTAGCTGTTTTGGCCTTGGGGTTGAAACCCGGTGACAAGGTCATTACTACACCCATCACATTCTCTGCTTCCGCCAACTGCGTGAGATACTGCGGAGCCGAAGTCCTCTTTGCCGACATCGACCCGAATACCTACCTGATCGACTTGGCACAAGTAAAACAGCTGCTGGAAAGCCATCCGAAAGGGAGCATCAAAGGTATCATCCCTGTGGATATGGCCGGACACGTGGTTGATACGGAAGCCCTGCGCAATCTGGTGGAACCTTACGACTGCTGGATACTGGAAGATGCCTGCCATGCTCCCGGTGGCTACTTTCCCGATACCAAAGGAAACAGTCAGTTGGCAGGGAACAACCGCTTTTCAGACGCCACCGTCTTTTCGTTTCATCCCGTGAAACACATAGCCTGCGGAGAAGGAGGGATGGTCACCACCAACGACACAGATGTGTACAAACAACTCTTGCGCCTCCGCTCACACGGCATCACCAAAGGCGACGACACCTACACCAACACCATGGATATTGCCTGCGCCCTGGAAAGATCCACCGAATACCCCGGGTGGTACATGGAAATGCAGCAACTCGGCTTCAATTACCGACTCACCGACATCCAGGCTGCCCTGGGATCGAGCCAGTTGAAGCGTGCCGATACAGGCTTGGCTCGACGTCGGGAGCTGGCCGCCACCTACGCAACCGCCTTCACGGGAAAATCCTACCTACTTGGCCAATCCGGAAACGTGGAAGGACACGCCTACCACCTCTACATCATCGAAGTCGCTGATCGCCTTGGCCTGTACAAGCACCTGCGCGCACACGGCATCTTTGCCCAAATCCATTATATCCCCGTACACCTTATGCCATACTATCAACAACAAGGCTGGAAACCTGGCGACCTGCCTGTAGCCGAAACCTACTACAGCCGCTGCATCAGTATACCACTATACCCAACGTTGACCGACGAAGAACAACAATACGTAATACAAACCATCGACGAGTATTATGGCTAATCTATGCATAATCCCAGCAAGGGGTGGCAGCAAGCGTATTCCACGCAAGAATATCAAAGACTTCCTTGGCAAACCTATTATTGCATATTCAATTGAAGCAGCCCTTCAATCCGGAATGTACGATGAAGTTATGGTATCTACTGATGATGAGGAAATAGCTTCTATTGCACGTCAATATGGTGCAAGCGTTCCTTTCATGCGTAGTGCAACTACTGCCAATGATTATGCAACAACTACAGATGTGATTAACGAGGTTTTGGATTGCTATGCAAAGTTGGGCAAAACCTTTGAAACATTCTCTTGTATCTATAGTACAGCTCCTTTTGTGAGTTCGGATAGATTGAAGGAAGCTTATTCTATGCTCAAGGATGATATTTATTCTGTCTTCACTTGTGTCGGTTTTTCTTATCCTATTCAACGCGCTCTTCACATTGTTGATGGCAAGATATCTATGCTTGAACCTCAATATCTGAATTCACGCTCCCAGGATTTAGAACCCACCTATCATGATGCAGGACAGTTCTATGTTTGCATGATTGACGATTTTAAGAAAAAAAACAGTCTCTGGGGTAGTAATACCGCTGGTCTTGTGCTTTCTGAATTAGAGGTACAAGATCTCGATACGTTTACTGATTGGCAACTTGCCGAAATGAAGTATAAACTTACTCGCGAATAATGATTAAACAAAAAATCTATTTCCGAGCAGATGCCAGTGCATCTATCGGCTATGGACATTTTGTACGCACCCTTGCATTAGCTGATATGCTTAGGGTGAACTTTAACTGTACATTCTTCACGACCTCACCATCTTTTTACCAGATAGGTGAAATGGAGAAGGTGTGTGCATTTAAAGTGCTTCAGGAAGAGAATATGTTCGAAGATTTCCTTTCTTATTTAAATGGTGCCGAGATAGTTGTTCTAGATAACTACTTCTTTACAACAGATTATCAAAAACAAATCAAATCAAAGGGCTGCAAACTTGTGTGTGTGGACGACATTCATAATAAGCACTATGTTGCAGATGCAGTTATCAATCATGTACTCACAGAGGAAAGTCTCTTTAGTCGAGAATCATACACTCGTCTGTGTTTAGGAATGAATTACGCTCTCCTTCGCAAACCATTCCTTATGCGTAACTATTTGAATAAGGAAAACGGTCATTGGTTTGTTTCTTTTGGTGGAACGGACTTCGATAACATGACCGCAAAATATGTTGGCTACCTTGATGCTGATTCTACGGTCAAGAGTATTACTGTTGTCATTGGTGATGCCTACAAGCATTATAATTCGTTAAATGATTTCGCAAAAATTGAGATAAAGAAGAACCTTACAGCCACTCAAATGAAGCACGAGATGTCACGAGCCGAATACGCCGTACTTCCTTCAAGTTCTGTTTGTATTGAGGCAATATCTTGTGGCTGTAAGATAGCTAGTGGTTTTTTTGTGGATAACCAACGTGACTATGCCGAGTTTTTGGCAATTGGTCATTATGTTTATCCCCTTGGTAATCTATACGATTGGCAGGGTGCATTCTTTATCAATAGGATGCATGATTTTAAATTCAATTTGCCTGGTGATTTTTCCAAAATTCCTACACGTTATATTAAACTGTTTAATGAGCTCTGATTTGAAATATTGTATATGTATTTCAGGTAATTTAGGTCTTGTAGTCCTAAATAATCTCCTGAAGAAGTCAATCCTCATAGCTGCAGTACTTACCGACAAGCATTCTGATGAAATCGTTTCAACCTGTGAAGTTCGGCAAGTAAAGTGCTTTGCAGGCAATCCCCGTAATGGAAAGGCTTATTCATGGATGCAAGAGCATGATGTTATGTTTGATGTTCTCCTATCCATCAATTATCTCTTTATCCTAGAAACTGATATTCTCACAAAACCTAAGTATGCCATAAACTTTCATGGTTCATTACTTCCAAAGTATCGAGGGCGCACCCCTCATGTTTGGGCAATCATAAATGGTGAAGACAAAGTAGGTATAACTGCTCACCTGATGAACGACAAGTGTGACGATGGCGATATCGTAAAGCAGGTAATTATACCGGTTGAGATAGAAGATACAGGGTCAATCGTTCTATCCAAGTACAATCAAACCTACCCTTCAATGGTAGATGAAATCATTGATGATATTGAGAGTGGAAATGTAAAGTCAACACCACAGGACTTTTCAAAGGCAACTTACTTTGGAAAACGTACACCTGATGATGGTCAAATTAACTGGGATTGGCAGAAAGAACGCATTCGTAATTGGGTTAGAGCTCAGGCAAATCCATATCCAGGAGCCTTTACTTACTGTAATGATAAAAAGATTATTATTAACAGAATCGATTACACTGATCACGGATTCGAATATACAATAGCTAATGGAACAGTAATTGACATTGTCAATGGCACTCCATACATAAAGGTACAGAATGGAGTCTTAGCTTTGACAGATATCCATACGGATTATAAAATTGAAATTAACAATATATTACAATGAGTAAGACATTCATTGTTGCAGAACTTTCTGCCAACCATGGTCACAAATTGGAGACTGCACTTGAGTCAATCAAAGCAGTGAAGAAGACTGGCGCAGATGCCATCAAGATCCAAACCTATACGGCTGACACCTTGACTCTCGACTGCAGAAAACCTGACTTTAAAATTACTCAAGGTACATTGTGGGACGATATCTATTACTACGACCTCTATAAGGAAGCTTACACTCCTTGGGAGTGGCATGATGCAATCTTTGAAGAAGCCAAGAAACAAGGGCTTGTTTGCTTCTCAACCCCATTCGACAATACAGCTGTAGATTTGCTTGAATCTCTTGGTAATCCTATTTACAAAATTGCATCCTTTGAGATTACTGATGTCAATCTCATACGCTATGCTGCAAGCAAGGGTAAACCTATTGTTATTTCTACAGGAATTGCTACCATTGAAGATATTAAATTGGCTATTCAATCGTGTCATGAAGTTGACAACAAAGATATCACACTTCTTCGTTGTGTATCTGCCTATCCAGCTCCAATAGATAATGTTAACCTGAAAACTATGTTGGATATGAAGGAGCGATTTGGGGTGAAGGTAGGTCTTTCTGATCACACCATTGGCTCTGACGTAGCAATCGCTGCCGTTGCTCTTGGTGCAGAGATGGTAGAGAAACATTTTATCATGGATAGAGCAATAGGTGGACCTGATGCAGCTTTCTCAATGACTACAGAAGAGTTCACAGAAATGACCACTTCTATCCGCAATGTGGAAAAGGCATTGGGTGGTGTAGATTATCCTACAGATATTACACAAATTAAGGGTCGCAACTTCTCACGTTCACTATATATTGCAGAAGACATGAAAGCTGGCAATTTGTTAACAGAGAAAAATCTTCGTTCAATACGCCCTGGATTCGGGTTACATCCAAAGTATCTTAATGAGATTTTGGGAAAAAGGGTAAACTGTGATTTGAAAAAGGGAGATAGGTTTATGTTGGGGTATTTGCAATAGCATAATGGCTGGCTGAAAAAGTGAATGCAGGTGCATTATGTAACGTTATTACAAGCCTTAGCATCATTGTAATTTTTTATAACATAGTATCTGGAAGTTATTAAGACATACATTGAAGGTATTTTAATAATAGAACGGGTTTAGAGACAGAAGGATACATTACAATCTCTTCAGAAGGATTTTGATTCTCCATTTAGAATTGATGTTAATCTTTATCCAAAATTTAATATTCGATTCAAATATGAGTTCAATTATGATTTATAGTATTAAAAATCTTTCAAAACAAAAGAAACAGGTTTTAATATTATTTGCATCTACACTTTTGAGTGTTTTCCTTGGAGTTATAGCATCTGTTATCAATACTAGATTCCTTTCAACTATAGAATATGGCAATGTGCGTTATGTTCAAAATATTTTGAATTTTATTTCTTCAATATTAGTATTTGGATATTTTTGGTCGGGTAGTAGGTTACTCGCATTAAGTAAAGATGAAGAAAGATCAAGGTCTATAAGGGGTGTTTTGATTATTTTACTTGCTGTCACTACTTTGATAATGTGTCTTTGTTTAATAGCGAGTTACTTTATCCATTTTGATTCCAAACAGAATGTTGCCAGGCTTTTTATAGTATCTCTGCCTGTTTGTTTTTACCCACTTTTTTCAACCTATGTAAATACAGTTTCTCAAGGGGACAATCATATAGGTAGAATTGCACTTGCTCGAACTTTACCAATTCTACTCTACATTCCAATTGCATACTTAATGTATTCTTTGAATGGGGCGACAGGTGAAAAATTGATTCTTTTGCAATGGGGCTGTTATTCAATAGTGCTATTTACTATCATCATGTCAACACATCCAAAGTTTCAGAATTTAGGTTCAATATTTACCGAATTAAGAAAAGAGAATCACGATTACGGAATTCAACTATATATAGGCTCATTGGTAATGGTTGCTTCAAATTATCTAGCAGGCATTACATTGGGTATGTTTAATCAAGACAACTCAGAAGTGGGACTTTATACACTTGCTCTTACTGTAACTTCACCACTTTCTCTATTGCCTTCAATTATTGGTACAACATATTTTAAAGAATTTGCGACCCAAGAAAGAATTCCAGACAGAGTTATGAAGTTTACTATGTTTATTACAATAATATCTTTTCTTCTATTTGTCGTTTTGATTAAACCTGTTGTCGCATTACTTTACCCCGAAGATTACGCCAAGGTGGGAATCTATGCTATTTGGTTAGCTGCTGGTTTTAGTATACATGGCTTCGGTGATATGATAAATCAATATTTAGGCAGTCACGGACAAGGTATTTCTATCAGAAATAGTAGTATAGCAAATGGAGTGTTAAAAATATTCGGCTTTACTGTATTAGTATATTTATTTAACACACCAGGTGCTTTGATGACAAATATTCTTTGTTCAACAGTTTATTGTTTGACACTTCTTTTCTATTATAGTAGGTTTAGAAAAAAATAAACAAAAAATATTTCACATGATGAAAAACGTTCTCATCACCGGTGGTGCTGGTTTTATAGGCTCTAATGCCGCTCTTAAGCTCACAGCAAAAGGTTATAACGTGACAGTTCTTGATACGCTATCAAAGCAGATTCATGGTGAAAATCCAGAAAAGACATCACCTCTTTATCTAAGTATCAAGGATAAGGTTAAGTTTATCACGGGTTCGGTAACCTCACGTGAAGATTGGATAATGGCTCTTGAAGGTCAAGAGGCTGTAATTCATTTGGCAGCTGAGACAGGAACAGGTCAATCAATGTATGAAATTGAAAAGTATGTTAACATTAACATTGGAGGAACTGCACTACTGCTCGATATCCTTACTAACACAAAAAACAATGTGAAACGGGTGTTAGTAGCTGAATCTCGTGCTATCTATGGTGAGGGTAAATATCATTGCGAGAATTGTGGTGATGTGTACCCAATGGATCGCAAGGACGAGGATATGAGTAAGGGGGATTTTGAGTGCCATTGTCCGAATTGTGACGGCAAGATAGAACTAGTAGGCACCACTGAGGATAGCGCCATTCATCCTTCTTCAGTTTATGGCATTAGTAAGCAGGTGCAAGGCCAGCTCGTGCATCTGGTTTGTCCTACCATTGGTGTAGAGAGTGTGTCATTCCGATACCAGAATGTATATGGACCAGGACAGTCACTTAGCAATCCTTATACTGGCATTCTGAGCATCTTCTCAACCTGTATCAAAAACCACAATGGTATCAACATATTTGAGGATGGCAAGGAGACTCGCGATTTTGTTTACATAGAAGACGTAGTTGATGCTACGATTCTTGGATTGGAAGTTCCAGAAGCCAATGGCCATGTGTTCAATGTAGGAACAGGTGTTGCAACTGACGTGTTAAAAGTTGCTAATACCCTTTGCGAAAAATATGGTATTGAGGTGCCTATTACTATAAGCGGAAACTATAGATTGGGGGATATTCGCCACAACTTTGCAGATATCACTCTTGCTAGTCAGATTTTAGGCTTTGAGCCTAAATGGTCATTCTCGAATGGCGTTGAGCAGTTTGCAAAGTGGGTGAATGGTCAGGGAATTCAAGAAGACAAGTATGATGCCTCTATCGTGGAGATGAAAAAGAAAGGGTTATACAAAGGAAAATATTAGTTACTGGAACCAATATTGGTTGTAATATAGTGAAATCGATGCTTGACAAAGGGGTAGTAGTAATTGCTTAAGATTTTGTTTGTAATAAGATAGATGAGCGATCATAGCGCAAATAATTGAAAATCTTTGGTTTGCCCCTGAAAAAAATATTTTAAACTACTCCGATCACCAGCCGTTTGTATCCACATGGCTTGGAGAAAGCTGTTTTGTTCACAATGAATGCATCAACTCAGATGGGGGTTTTTTTTGCACATTATATTTTGCGGTTATAGGTACAACGCATGAGGTTTATTATTGTGAACGTACCATAAACAAGAATACTCTTTAGATATTCAATAGATTATGGTGCTTTTCCTGATAGACCATATTACTAGCCCTGTGAGTATAGAGATGCTACAAAAAAAATTAGATACATAATAAGACTTCAATGAACTATAAATTTGTGATTTTAGGTGACGGAGATAGCATTTCAATGCAATCTTTTTATGATGTAATGACATTGGAAAATGTTACATATATTCCAGATATGTATAAGTGCTTAAATAGTATATCTCGGTTTTTCTTCAAAATTCATGTAACACCCAAAATTAATAAGTTAGTATCTTTGCCATTAAAGAATCAATGGCTTTCTTATATCTTGAAGAAATATAATATCAAGAATTCCGATAACATGTGCTTTATCCTTTCGAATTTTTGGATAAAAAGTGATGAGTTGGGCGCGATAGAATATATCAAGCATAATTATCCAATGGCAAAGATTGTATGGTACCTGCGCGATATCGTAAAGACACTGCAAACGATTTCGCAAAAAAAACCACTAAATATTCCAGAAATCAAGAACAAACTTGATTTGATTTTGTCTTTTGACCACCACGATTGCGAGCAATATGGATTTGATTATTACCCCCTAGTGTTTTCTGCCTACCATGGAATAAACACAACTCAGACTGATTCCGATGTCTATTTCTTGGGATATGCTAAAGATCGACTCGAGACTATCTATGCTGTGTATGATGAATGTCAACGTTATGGCTTAAAATGCGATTTTCACATAGTGGGGGTGCCAAATAAAAAGCAGCGATATACAGATTCTATAATCTATAACAAATTGCTGAGTTATCAGGATAATTTGCAACATATACTTCATACCAAATGTCTGCTAGAAGTAATGCAGGGCGGTGGTGAAGGCTATACCCAAAGAGTATGTGAAGCTGTATGTTTTGATAAGAAACTTTTGACAAATAACCCTAGGATTAAAGAAGAACCATTTTATAAGGAGGATTTGATTTCTCAGTTTATGGATGTTACAGAAATAGATACAGATTTCTTAAAGAACATACCATCCACCATGGTAGTGGATTTTAAGTTCAAGAATAATTTCTCTCCAACGAGGTTGTTACATTACATTGAGAATAAATTAACTTCAAAATAATTATAGCATGGTTTTTATTCCTTTTATATTTTTCACTATTTTTTTTATTAAGTCATGTAAGAGTAAAGGGGTTGATCTTGGAGGTGTGATGATAGGAATGTATTTAATAACGTCCTTGTTTGCTATTATTCTACACTATTCCCCCCCCGAAACAACATTGGATGATTATACTACAGTGGAAACTACTTTCGTACCAACGTTTGTTTATTGTGGTCTTTTAACTTTTGCATTGATTCCATTCTATAAGTTTAACACTAATATTAAAAGGCCAATAAGAAAAATCAAAAATTTAAAATTTTTCAACTTTATAACTTACTTATATATTGGAGTTTTCTTTTTTTTACTACTTCTTCTTTTTGAAGATATTTTTATTGGTATTTTAAAACAAAATTTCGCAGATTTGAGAGATCAGGTACAGAATGATGATTTAAAAAATGCATTAGGGAAACAAAGTACTTTATTGGGTAAAATTTTAGGATATGGTTGCGCCACTATTGGTTCGGGCGGTTATTATATGATTCCTTTCTTTTTCTATAGTATTTGCTTTACAAATAATAAACTTTTGCATAATCTTTTAATATTAACAAGTTCCTTGTCTACAATCGTTCTAGGAATTATTGATATTGACCGTTCTTGTACCATATTATGGATGTTGCTCTTTTTGATGAGTTATTTTTTATTCAAACCCTATTTAACTATATCTGCAAAAAAATTAATTTTCAGAGTTGGGGTATTATTTGGTGGTATTATTGGATTATATTTCGTTGCTATGACTATTTCACGTTTTCTCTTTACAGAGTATGGTGCTAGTGGTAGTCTTACAAGTTATATTGGGCAGCCCTTTTTGAATTTTTGCAATATTTGGGATCATGTTGAAATTAAAGACATTTCGACTGTTTACATTTTTCCTGCAATAAATAAATTCATTTTAAATGTGGACGTACTAGATCACGAAGTAGTAGTAAACTCTTCAAGCTATGTTAGACTAAATGGGTTCAACAGTTTTATAGGTGTTTTCCTGTTATGGATGGGAAAGTTTTTTGCAGTAATGTTACCTCTGCTTTATTACTTTATTGCAAAAAATTTGATGAAAAGAGTTCAACGCAAAAACACGATTACATTTAAAGACATAATACATATATTTATGGTTGGTGTAGTTGTTCTCTATGGTTGTATTGCATATTTCTACTCTTCATATCCGGCAACAATGGGTTTATTCTTTATGCTGTTTTTGTTTTCTAAACTAAAATTTGAGAAAAACTATGATTAAAGTAGATGTTGTTGTTAAGGAGTCTTTTCACTCTATAACAGGAGTTAATCAAGTTTTACTAAGAGAAGTAAATAATCATGATTTTTTTCTGGAAAATGGCATAGAAACTACAACGTTTACGTTAGATAGTATATCAAATCAACAAGCAGATAATTTTCCAAAATTAACTGATTTAAAGATCATTAAACGTATCAAGTCCTTAGCAAGATATTTAGGCCTCCATTTTTGGCCATATGCAGCTATCCGATTCCAGATCATTGTGTGGTCAAGTAGAAGAATTGTAAAGTACTATCATTCTTTGAGTAGAACTCCAGACATACTCGTATTCCACTCAATATATGACTGCTATGCGTATATTAAGATGTACGGCAAGGAGAATAAACGTATTATACAATTTATTCATGCAGATAGTGCAAAAGGTAAAATGATTATGACATACTTTCCTGTTCTAAAAGGTACTTTAGCTCAAGAAAAAATTGAACGAATAAGTGATTATGTAATTAACAATATAGATAGGGTTGTTTGCATTTCTTCACTTAATGCAAAAAGCATACTTAAAGAGTATCCCAAGATAGAGACTAAACTTTCCATAGCCGTAAATGGGATAGAGGATTTGACAGAGGATAAAAAGATTTTTATTAAAACAAAAAAGGAGTTAGAATATCCTATCAAATACAGATTAGTTTGTAGTGGATCTATTAATGGGCGAAAAGGTCAGTGGCTTATATTGCAAGCATTAACTAAGATACGCCCAGAACAACTTAATCAAATACATTTAACACTCATAGGTGATGGACCTGAACGTATAAGTTTAGAAAATTATGTGAAAAATAATTTTCTAAATAATCATGTAACATTTACTGGCGCAATTAAAAATGATTTGGTATTCGATTATTTATCAGACTCAAATATTTATATATTAATGTCTGATTCAGAAGGACTTCCGATATCTATCATAGAAGCTTTGAGGTGCGGGTTAGCTGTAATTGCTACAAATGTTTCAGGAATACCAGAGACAGTTGACGATAAAGTTAACGGTCTTTTGATAAACAGATCTTTGAATGATTTAGTAAATGTATTGGATAATTTGGATTCATACGATTGGATATCAATGTCGAAAAAATCGAGAAGCAAATATGAAAATATGTTTACATACGACCGCATGAAACAGGATTATGTAAAAATAATTAAGAATGTATACAAATATGACCATAATTAATTGATAATATGCTGAAGCAAAAAATCAACATGTCAACTTACAATAAATACTATTTATACGGCCACCTTAATGAATACTTTAATTACCATAGACTCCTAAAAGTATCAGGTTATAATAAGTCATACAAATCATACAAGTTGTATGTTACATTAAAATATATTGGACTTAAGCAAGTATCTTTAGATAATAAATACATCTTTTCATTTTTGACAAAAACAGAAACGATAGTTTCTGTTTTTATGGTGACTATCAGACTTATTATTGTCCTGTTGCAAAAAATAAGGTGTGGATATAAAGAGATTCCATCGAATAATACAATAATGTTAGCAGCGGGCAAAACCTCATTTACTAAGAGCGTTTTGAAGGTTTTGAATGTGCCAAATATTTTATTTCTTAAGCCACCTTTCGTAGCCTCAGATCATGAATTCAATGCCGAAAAACTTATTTACTATATCTCATTCAAGGATATATTAGATTCCTATATAAGCGCATTAGAAATCGTCCTTTATATGACAAAGAAATATTCAAAACGGGATATGCTATTTCGATCCTATTCGTCGTTTGAATTTTTCCTTACATGTTTTGCAGTAGAAAAGTTCGATACTAATGGAAATAGCTTTATTCTTTGTGAAATCATAGACCGATGGGCTTTTCTAATCTCCCATGTTAAATCAAATTTAATATTTATTCAACATGGAAAAATGTCAGATAAAGTGAGGTATCTAAAAATCGGTACTCCAGATGTTGCTTATTATATGAGCCCAGAACAGCAAAAGGTGTTGGAGTCAAATATTTTTATTGGCACTCCAAATACATCACAATGTCTAAACTTGTTTGATTTTACTGGGAATGAATATTTATTGAACAATGGGAAAAAAGATGTGTTGCTGATTTGTAACACATTATTTATAGTGAGTGAGAGAATAATTATATCCATGATAGGCAACTATGATTTCAACCTTTATATAAAACCTCATCCCCTAACAAAAAATACTAGTGTATATAAGAACCTTGCAACCAAATGTGAAAAAGTTATTCTCAAAAAGGGGGCATTTCCTAAAGTGGATTGTGTAATTTCATATGATTCAACATTAGCTGATGAGTATGCTTCTGTCGGTACATATGTGATCAGATATGATAAACTTGATGACATAACCGAAATTCGGAAGTTACTTTTAGAAAAATTAATCCTACAATAAATGAATTAATGAATATGGCAAATATAGCAGAGAGACCGTATCAAATATGCAACAACTGCGTACTTGATTCTCAAGACCCAAGAATTACGTTTGATAAACATGGTGTTTGTGATCAATGCAATGACTACAGGCATAATGTTGAACTGACTCTCGATTGGGCAAAGAAAAAGATTGAATTCGATGCTATGATTAAAAAGATAAAGGAGGATGGCAAAGGTCGTGACTTCGATTGTCTTCTCGGTATGAGTGGTGGTGTTGATAGCTCGTATATGTTGCATCTTTCTGTAAAGGAACTGGGGATTCGCCCACTTGTCTTCCATGTGGATGGTGGCTGGAATTCAGACTTAGCCGTGAACAACATCCAGATGATGGTTGAGAAACTTGGTCTTGATCTCTATACCGAAGTAATAAATTGGGAAGAGATGAAAGCCTTTCAGTTGGCGTTGTTCAAGTCGGGAACACCAACTTTGGATGCTGCCCAGGATCTTGCATTCATGGGTGGTTTGTATAAGTTTGCAGAGAAGAATAAGATTAAGTATATCTTGAATGGATATAACTATTCATCTGAATTTTGTTCTTATCCATCAATGTACTATTATCTTTCGGATACTGGATACTTTGATGATATACGTGAGAAGTTCTGCGATAATCCTATGAATACCTTCCCAATGACCTCGGTTTTTTATCGCAAGTTCTACATGAAGTACATCAAGCGGATTATGTTTGTTAAGCTATTGACCTATTTCCCATATAGCAAGGATGAGGCAAAGACTACTCTTGAGAAAGAGTATGGTTGGAGACCTTACCCTCAAAAGCATTTTGAGTCTCGTTTTACCCGATTTTATGAAGGATATTGGCTGCCTGAGCGCTTTGGGTATGACCCTCGTCGCGTTCAGTTTTCCAGTTTGATTCTTGCCGGTCAGATGACTCGTGAAAAGGCTATTGAAGAACTGAAGAAAAAGCCATACGACCCAGAGACAATTAGGGATGAATTCAAATATGTTGCAACCAAGTTGGGTATTTCGGTTGATGAACTTCAGGGGTATTTCGATATGCCAAAGAAGTATTATTGGGACTATAAAAATAATGCCAAGATAATTGGAACCCTCTCAAAGTTGGCAGTAAAATTACATTTAGGAAGGTCTCAAACCAGATGATAACAATATTAGACTATGGATCGGGAAACATCAACGCCATTAAGAATATATATGAGCGCTTGAATATTTCCTATGAGTTTGCTACAACAATAGAACAAATTATCAGGGCGGATCACATCCTACTCCCAGGAGTTGGTGCATTTGATGAAACGATATCCACACTACAAGACAAAGGCTTTACAGAAGTTTTGAACAAGAAAGTACAGGAAGATAAAGTACCTATACTTGGAATATGTGTTGGAATGCAAATGCTTGCTGACAGCAGTGAGGAGGGCACAATGAATGGCCTTGGATGGATTCACGGAAAAGTTAAGAAGTTTGAAAAGAATCTTATTCCCGACAAACCAAAGATTCCTCATCTTGGCTGGAACACCATAGAGATATCTCGTTATTGTCCGCTCTTCAAGGATATTGATCCAGAGGTTGGTTTCTACTTCGTGCATTCCTATTATTACGAGTGTGATGATTTAGACAATGTTATCTGCAAAACGGTCTATGGCAAGACCTTCCATTCGGCTGTCAATCGTGAAAATATTTATGGAGTACAATTCCACCCAGAGAAAAGTCACGACAACGGAATCCAATTTCTTAGAAACTTTGCCAACCTGTAAAAGCCTATGTTAAGATCTAGAATTATTCCTTGTCTGCTGGTTCACAACAAAGGATTGGTAAAAACATTGAAGTTCAGTGTTGAGAATGGTAAATATGTGGGCGATCCTATCAATGCTGTTAAAATATTTAACGAGAAGCAAGTTGATGAGATAATGGTCCTCGATATTGATGCTACCGTCCAAGGACGTGAGCCTGACTATGAGATGATCAAAAATGTGGCTACAGAATGTCGCATGCCATTGTGCTATGGTGGTGGTGTTACAAACGTAGAGCAGGTTCGCAGGATTATCAAATTGGGAGCAGAGAAAGTCGCCATCAGCGCTGCCGCTTTGGCTAATCCGGATTTGCTTCGTCAAATGAGTGAGGCTGTGGGTGCACAGAGTGTAGTGCTTGTACTGGATATCGAAAAGAAAAAAGGATTGTTCGGTGGTAGTCATTATGAGATATTTACGAATAATGGTAAAAAGAAGACTGGAAAAATACTCTTTGATTTTCTAAAGGAGATTAAGGACATTCCATATGGAGAGCTTGTTATAAACAACATCGACCTCGATGGTGTGATGACTGGTTATGATATGGAGATGTGTGATAAAGTACGAGAATTGACTGATGTACCCTTGACTTTCCTTGGAGGTGCTGGCTCGTATGAAGACCTGAAGAAACTTGTCTCTCGTTTTAAGGTTATAGGTGCAGCAGCTGGTAGCATTTTTATTTTCAAAGGCAAGTACAAAGCCGTTCTGATTCAATACCCAATGCCTGATGAGAAGAGGGAAATTCAACCATTGATGAAATAGCTATCATGAACAATAACAAAAAGACTCTCTGGATAGTAACAGAACTCTTTCCTCCTGATGAGACTTCAACATCGTACATACTGGGCAAGATTGCCAATGCGATGGTAAAGAAGTATAGGGTGAAGATTATCTGTGGTCCGAAGATATACGATAAACAAAAAAAATTGGATGACAATAATAAGTTCTGTCTAGATCCTTCGATAGAGGTGATACGTGCCAATGGAACTGATCTGGATAAAAATACCACTAAGGGAAAGGCACTCTCGTTTCTGTTGATGAGTAGGCGTCTGTTTACTTTGGCAAAGGCAAATATCAGCAAGGAGGATAAGGTGCTGATGGTGACTAATCCTGCTCCATTGGTACTGCTGATGAGCAGGTTAAAAAGGAAACGTGGATTCGTGTGGAACGTGCTGGTGCATGATGTTTTCCCCGAGAACACGAAGCCTGCTGGTTTGAAACTGCCAATGTATGGTTTATTCAAGCATTTATTTGATAAAGCATATTCAGAGGCAGATCAGTTGATTGCCCTTGGCAGGGATATGAGGCAAGTCCTGGTAGAGAAAGGTTCGAAAAGAAAAGAGAAGATGCCTAAGGTGACCATTATCGAGAATTGGGCGGATATTGAGAATATCAAACCACAACCGATGCCTGAAGGGAAGATTGTACTGGAATATGCCGGTAACATTGGACGTGTGCAGGGGTTGGACAAGGTGATAGAATGTCTGCCCGAGGATGTGGAACTGCATCTGTATGGTACTGGATCAATGGAAAATAAGCTGAAGGAGATGGGGCGGAAGAATGTTTTTTTCCATGGGCCTTATTTTCGCTCTCAGCAGAATGAGGTGCTGGCTGCTTGCCATATCGCCATTGTGACGCTACAGGATGGTATGTTCGGATTGGGCGTTCCAAGTAAGACGTACAACATACTGGCTTCGGGAAGGGCTGTTATGTTCTTTGGGCCGAAGGGCAGTGAGATAGACCTGTTGGTGCGTGAAGAGGGCATCGGTTACTGCGGATGGACTGAGCGTTGGGACAAAGCCGAACTGGAGGCTATGGGCATGAAGGCACGAAGCTTGGCTGAACGCGACTATTCGCGAGAGACAATATTAAATAAATTCATAGAAGCAATATAATGGAGCAATTGCTTTTTACGGGAGGTACAGGTTTCTTGGGTAAGAATGTTCGTCCGGTGCTGGATAAGATGTATGAGGTAACGACTTGTGGAATCACTCCCGGTGATATTATAACAGCGAACCTTGTGACCGATGTGCCTGAGTTGCCAAAACGATATGACGTGGTACTGCACGCGTGCGGTAAGGCTCATGTGGAGCCAAAGACCGAAGCAGAAAAGCAGTCTTTCTTTGATGTGAATTATACAGGTACGATCCATCTGTGTGACGCATTGGAGAAGGTAGGCGTACCAAAGGCTTTCATTTTCATCAGCACAGTAGCTGTTTATGGCGTTGAATCCGGCATAAATATAAATGAAGATCATTCTTTATCAGGAACTTCGCCTTATGCTCTAAGCAAAATTCAGGCAGAAGAGTATTTAGTAGACTGGTGTTCAAAGAACAACGTGACACTTGGCATTTTAAGACCTTCGTTAATTGCAGGTAATAATCCTCCCGGAAATTTAGGTGCCATGATCTCGGGGATAAAAACCAGGAAATACTTACGAATCGGAAATGGGTCAGCGCAAAAGAGCGTTTTAATGGCTGAAGATATTGCACGAATTATTCCTAAATTAGCTGTAGTTGGAGGTATCTATAATGTTTGTGATAACCATCATCCCTCCTTTGCAGAATTGGAAGAATTAATATCCAAACAACTTAATAAAAAACCACCAAGATCAATCCCTTTCTGGGCAGCAAAAAGTATAGCATTTGCTGGAGACATATTGGGAGATAAATTCCCAATCAATTCAAACAAATTGGATAAAATAACTCAATCGTTAACCTTCTCAAATGAAAAAGCAAAACGGGAATTAGATTGGGAACCATTAGATGTGCTTCAGAATTTTAAAATAAGTTAGACAACCTAAAAAACTAACTGAATCGAATGTCGTTTCCAATCAAAAAATTAAAAATGCTTTGGGAATAGAAAAGATGCCGGTTACCGCCAAGGAAGGTTTTATAAAGACTTTTGAATCGTTTAAGGGCCAGTAATAGAATTTTTAAATTAAAGGCAAAAAGTGTATGCGAACTTTATTCCTTATTCTTTCTTCCTCAAATTCATTTCATATGTCTTTAATTTGTTTCTTAATTGCCATATGGAACTCGCCATTATAATCACTATACTGTTTGATAGGTTTTCTCTAATGGCTCGTTTCATGTTCTTTCCGATACACTTCACCACGTGAAAGCAAAAGTTCAAATAGAACAACCTGATCAACAACCTTGAAAATAAAAATCAATCTATAATCGCCCATCTTTATGCGGTAGGAGTTTTGGAACCCAACCATCTTTATACAGTTAGTAATGTCTGCCACATCTTTTATCATTAAGATTTCAGAAATGACTCGTTGTAGTGATACTTTATACTTGCCTGTAAGTTTAT
>Ga0209373_10001572_pt1 | contig 26065 bp, 20 predicted proteins | sample Higcelweek5metaG_FD_187173 | JGI IMG/M metagenome (GOLD analysis project Ga0209373, IMG submission 187173) | Freshwater pond sediment microbial communities from the University of Edinburgh, under environmental carbon perturbations - High... | ecosystem: Environmental > Aquatic > Freshwater >... | reverse complement strand
GCGCCCACGGGCGGGCGTGGATTTGACCCCGCTGTTTGTGGGCCAGGGCTGCTGCGCCCGGCACAACGCCTGGCGCCAGGCCGTGCGCAAGCGCGGCTGAAAATCGGTCGACGTGCGCGAACGCGGCTGAAGTCCGTCCCCGTCAAAAGAATGCGGCCCCCGGCCGCCCCGGCCCGCTACTTTCGGACCTTCACCAGAAAGACCTTCTGCGCCAGCACCTTGCCCTCGCTCACCAGTTCGATGACGTACTGGCCGGGCACCAGGCCCTCGGGCGTGTCGAAGCTCCACACCGAGTGCTCGGTCTGGCCGAGGACGCGCTCGAAGGTGGCGCTGCTGCGGGTCATGGTCTGCCCGGTCTCCGGGTTGACCTGGGCCGGGTGCTGCACCACCACCTCCAGGTTTACTGCCGCGCCCTTGGGCGTGCCGCGCAGCACATAGGTCATGCCGATGCCGGTGCCCAGGCGCGCGTCCACCAGGGTGGACTTGCGCACGAGCTTGAAGTCCCTGGCGCGGTCCTTGATGCCGTCGGCCACGGTGGCGGACTTCTCGCGCTTTTCCACGGTGGAGGTGTAGACGCCGAACCCCAGCACCTTGATGCCGGTGATTTTCGGCTTGGCCTCCTCGGCGGCCTTGAGGGCTGCGGCCTTGCTCTTGGCGGCCTGGGCCGGGCCGGGCTGCGTCAGGGCAAGGCCGGCAAGTCCGGCGAGGACGACGAGGACGGTGAGCGCCGGCAAGAGTGTCCGTTTCATGGCGAGCTCCTTGGTGTGTGCGGTCCGGTTCTGGAATTGCCCCGGCTGCGGGGAGGGCGCTAGACCCCCAAACTGGCCCGAAGGGCATCCAGACGCAGGTGCTTGGCCACCAGCTCCGCGCCCTGGCGCACCTTGACCGCGTCGCGCATCTTGTGGCGGGTGAGCAGGTTCTCCATCTTCTTGGCCACGGTGAAGGTGTCCTCGCGCACGATGATGATGCTCGTCTCCAGCACCTCGGAGCGCGTCAGGATGACGTCGTTGGGGTACAGGTTGCCGGTGAGCACCAGGCAGGGGCAGTCGCCTTCCAGCGCCACCAGCTGCACGTCGGAGCGGTCGCCGCCGACGATGACCGCCGCGTTCTTTTTCTTGCGGAAGTGCAGCATGAAGTTCTCCACCTGCATGGTGCCGATGAGGAACTGCGAGACCACGCGCTCGGTCTTGTGGTGCGCGCTGATGACCTTGCCACCCAGGCGCGTGGCCAAATCGCCCACGGTGATGGAGCCCATGAGCGGGTCGCGCGGGAGGATGCCGAGCACCGGGATGCCCCGGCTCTCCAGAAACGGGGCCAGGTGCGCGCTGACCTCCTCCAGGAAGGTCGGGGGCACGTCGTTTAAGACCACGCCCGCGAGGCTGCCCTCCATCTGCTCCTTGAGCATGAGCAAAAGGTCGTAGTTCAGCTCCTTCTCGAAGCGGTCGATGACCAGGGACTTGACGCCCAGGGTCTTGACCAGGCTCACTGCGTCCAGGCCGGAGTACTTGCCGGAGTACATGCTGCCGCTGCCGGCCACGAGCATGAGGTCGCGGCCTTTTTCCAGGCCCTGGTAGGCCGCGCGCACCTGGGCGGCCAGCCCGCCGTCGGCGATTCCGGGCAGCCGCCCCTCAAAGGCGTCCATCTTGAAGTCGTGGGTCACCACCACCGGGGTCATGGCCGTGGGCGTGTGCGCCGGGTCGTCGTCCAGGCCCAGGGCCGCGCGCACGAAGAGCGCGTCCTCGTCGGCCAGGCCGTCCGGGGTCTCCACGGGCATGGCGCCCACGGGCTTCATGTAGCCGATGGTGAGCCCGGCCTTCTGGAAGGCCAGCCCGAGTCCCACGGTGATGGTGTTCTTGCCGGAGTAGCCGGAAGTGGAGCCGATGTAGAGTCCGGGCATGACGCCCTCCTTCAGGGATGTCGTGGTTGCCATCAGCCGAGTGTGAGCCTGGCCCCGGCGACGAACACGCCGCCCGGCCCGGCCAGCACCGGCGAAAATTCCGCGCCGACGAGCATCGGCAGGCGCAGGGCCAGCCGCGACACGGCCATGAGCAGGCGCTCCAGTTCGCCCAGGGAGACCACCGCGCCGCCGCGCGCCCCGCGCAGAAGCGGGTAGAAGCGCACCTCGCGCAGCATCTCGCGCGCGTCCTGCGGGGAGAGCGGGGCCAGCCGGTGCGAGACGTCACCCAGGAGTTCGCTGCTCACCCCGGCCAGGCCGAAGGATAGGAGCGGGCCGAACTGCGGGTCGCGGACGAAGCCGACCACCAGCTCGAAGCCGCCGGAGTCCTGCCGGGCCGGGGCCGCCTGCACCAGGCAGCCGGTGACGTAGGCCTCGGGCCGCAGGCGCGCGGCGCGGCTGGTCAGGGCCAGAAAGGCGTGGCGCACCTGGGCCTCGCTGTCCAGGCGGGCGAAGGGGGAGCCCATGTCCGGCGCGGCGGGGCCGCCATCTTGTCCGCCACCGCCCTGTCCGCCCCTGTCCGGGGCGCCCGGCCCGTCAGCCCCGGACCAGGCCCCGGCCGCCGGGCCGGGCTCGGGCGTGGCCAGGTGCAGGCTCACGGGCAGGCCGATCTCCCCGGCCAGGCGCACGGCCTCAAGGCTGGTGCGCGCCAGGCCCGTGGTCAAGACCGGCAGCCCGGCGGCGTGGGCGGCCTCCAGGGCCTCGACCCCGGAGATCTCGATGAGCCCGCGCGTCTTGGCGGCCTCCACGATGAAGCGGGCCTCCTCGTCCCAGGGCGCGTCGCAGGGGCCCCGGCTCTCCTCCCCGTCGCAGGAGGTGGCGGGCGCCGGGTCTTTCTGGGTGCGCCGGAAGTGCAGGTACAGGGCGTCCAGGGCCTCCACTGCGGCCTCGGGGAAATCGTAGCAGGGAATCCCTGCGGCCTGGAGCAGCTCGCGTCCCTGGCGCACGGCCTCGCGGCCCATGAGGCAGGCGGCCACGGGCTTGGGCCTGCCGTCAGGCCCGGCGTTCTCCGGGCCGTTTGCGGCCTCGATGATGGCGCGGGCCGTGGCCTCGGGCTCGGCCAGGGCCGTGGGCGTGAGCAGCACCAGCACGGCGTGGGTCTGGGTGTCGGCCAAAAGCGCGGTGAGGGCCGCGTGGTAGCGCTGCGCCGGGGCGTCGCCCAGGATGTCCACCGGGTTGTAGGCCGAGGCGAAGCTGGGCAGGATTTCCGTCAGGCGGGCCAGGGTCGCGGTGGACGGGCGCGGCAGGGTCAGCGAGCTGCGGGCGCAGGCGTCGGCGGCCAGGATTCCGGGCCCGCCGGAGTTGGTCAGGATGGCCAGGCCCGGACCGCCGGGCAGGGGCTGGGTGGCGAAGGCCTGGGCCAGGCCGAAGAGCTGCTCCGCCTCGTCCACCTGGAGCACGCCGGACTGGCGGAAGGCCGCGCGATAGGCCGCTGGCGAGCCGGAGATGGCGCCGGTGTGGGCGGACACGGCGCGCGCCCCGGCCGCAGTGCTCCCGGCCTTGAGCATGAGCACGGGCTTGCGGGCGGAGACCTCGGCCGCCGCAGCCATGAACTCGGCCCCGTCCTCCACGCTCTCGCAGTAGCCGAGGATGACCTTTGTGCCGGGGTCCGCGCCGAGGTGGCGCAACACGGCGGACTCGTCGAGCAGGGCCTTGTTGCCCAGGCTGATGAAGCGCGAAAAACCCATGTTCAGGCTCATGGCCCAGTCCAGCACGGCCACGCACATGGCTCCGGACTGGGAAAAAAAGGCCACCCCGCCCGGTTTCGGCTGGCCGATGGCGAAGGTGGCGTTCAGCGCGCAGCCGGTGCTGATGAGCCCCAGCGAGTTGGGGCCGAGCAGGACCATGCCCGCGCCCGTGGCGATGCGCATAAGCTCCATCTCGGCCTCGAAGCCCAGCCGCCCGGTCTCGCGGAAGCCGGCGGCCAGCACCACGGCGGCGCGCACGCCCTTGTCGGCCAGCAGGCGCATCTCGGAGAGCACCTGCTCCCTGGGCAGGCAGACCACGGCCAGGTCCAGGCCGTCGGGCAGCTCGGCGGACGAGGCCACGGCGGGCAGGCCCTGGATGTCCTTGCCCTGGAGCGCGGCGGCGGGATTGACGGGATACACGCGGCCCCTGTACCCTGCCGTGAGCAGGTTCGACAGCACCATGCCCCCGACCTTGGCCTGGCTGCGCGAAGCGCCCACCACGGCAACGGCGGCGGGCTCGAAAAGCGGCGTGAGATCAAGGGGCTGCTGGGACATGGATTCGAACCTGCCGGGAGCGTTCATGGACGAAATTCTTACGACTGTACAGGAAGATATCCACTATCGTTTCCGGCAAGTCAAGCTGCTCGCCCTGGCGCTTTCGCACAGCTCCTGGGCCAACGAGCGGGGCTGCCCGGGCGAGAGCAACGAGCGCCTGGAGTTCCTGGGCGACGCCGTGCTCGAACTCTGCGTGAGCCAGGAGATCTACCTGCGCTACGGGGATGCGGACGAGGGCCTGCTGACCAAGGTGCGCTCGCGCCTGGTCAAGACCTCCACCCTGGCCGAGGTGGCGCGCTCCCTTGGGCTGGACCGCTCCCTGTGCCTGGGTCGGGGCGAGGAGACCCAGGGCGGCCGCGAGCGCGACGGGCTTTTGGCCGACTCGCTGGAGGCCCTGTTCGGCGCGGTGTTCCTGGACGGCGGGTTCGACGCGGCGCGCGAGTTGATCCTTCGGCTGCTTGAGCCGCGCTTTCCCGAGACCGCCAGCACCCCCCCGGCCAAGGACTACAAGAGCCGCCTGCAGGAGATCACCCAGGAGACGCACCGCGAGCGGCCCGCCTATGTGCTGGCCGAGTCCAGCGGGCCGGAGCACAGCAAGGTCTTCGCGGTGGAGGTCATCCTGCCGGACGGTCAGCGGTTCCGGGCCGAGGGCGGCAGCCTGAAAAAGGCCGAGCAGTCCGCTGCGGGCCAAGCCTTGGCGGCCCTGCGGCCCAGAAGCGGAGCCTGAGCCCTTCCCGGCAGATTTTTCCAGACCAGCCAAGCCGCCGCATCCTCAGGGCGCCGGGTGCCTGATCCAGTCCGTCACGAGGCGCACGGCCTCCTGCTCCACGCCGATGAACCCATGGTGGTGCAGCGCTTCGCAGGGGTTGCCCGTGGCGCCCTCGCCGCCGTCCACCAGGATGAACTTGCGCACCGGGGCGTTGTCCAGCCAGCGGACGATGTTCGCCGCCTCCGAGGGCGCGCAGAACCTGCAGGCGTCCTGCGCGTGGTGCAGCACCAGCACCGGGATGCGGATGGCCGCGAGGTCCTGGGTCGGCACCGCGCCGGTCTTTTGCCGACCGGTGATGCTGGAGGTCAGCACCACCCCGGCCAGCTCCTCCCGGCCCAGGGCGATGGCCGCCGCCGTGGCCGAGACCGTGCCCATGCTCGTGCCCACCAGCCACACCGGCAGGCCGCTGTCGGCCTTGAGCCGCCGGACCACGCTTCGCAGATCCTCCATGTGCTCGGCCCCCAGCCGGTCCGAGGCGGAAAGGCCGCCCTTCTTGTCCGAGGGCAGGCCGAGCACGGCCACATCGAACCCGGCCTGGACAAAGGCGTCCCGGCTGCGCACCAGGAAATTTCTGCTGGTCGGGCGGCCGTCCTCGATGCGGCCCATGCCCCCCGCGCCGCCGGAAAGGAGCAGCAGCGTGGCCGGTGCTCCGGGCGCGCGCAGGCAATACACGGGCAGGACCACGCCGGGCCGGGTGTCAATATCCACCAGGCCCTCGCAGGGGCCAGGCCCGGCCAGGGCCCCTGCCGGGGCCAGCAGCGCCACCAGGACGGCGGCGAGCAGGGCCCCCAACCCCGGATGTCGCAACAGGCGCTTCAGCACGGGCGTCCTTTCTTCCTCGGCCGCAACGGGGCCGGGAGTGTTTCCCGACGCCTAGCATGGCGCGGCCCGGCTTTCCAGCGCGAAAAAGGCCGGAAGGGTCGCCCCTCCCGGCCTTGAAGCCGTTGTCGATGTCCCGTCAGGACTAGCCCTGGATGAGCTGCATGGCCATCCTGGGCAGGGAGTTGGCCTGGGCCAGCATGGCCACGGCCGACTGGGAGAGGATCTGCTGGCGGGTGAATTCCGTCATTTCCTCGGCCACGTCCACGTCGGAGATGCGTGACTCGGAGGCCTGCATGTTCTCCGCCTGGATGGAGAGGTTGGTGATGGTGTTCTGCAGGCGGTTCTGGATGGCGCCCAGGCTGGCGCGGATCTTGTCCTTGGAGATGATGGCCTGGTTGATGGCGTTGAGCGTCTGCTGGGCCAGTTCCTGGGTGGAGATGGCCTTGCCTGCGTTGTCTTCGGCCGTGCCGGAGCGGGTGTCGCCGGCGGCGAACTTGGCGGTGGCCAGGTGCCCGATGCCCAGGGCCGAGGCCGTGGCCGTGCCGATGGACACATAGTAGTAGTCCTCTGCGGAGTCGTTGCCGGTTCCGAAGTGGATCTTCAGCGCGCCGATGGCGTCGATGCCGTTGCCATTGTGCGAGGTGGAGTTGCCGGACAGATGCCCGTTCAGCATGTGGATGCCGTTGAAATCCGTGGCATTGGCGATTCGCGTGATTTCCGAGCACATGGCCTGGTACTCGGAGTCGATCATCAGGCGCTGGTCCGACGAGTAGGTGCCGGTGGAGGCCTGCATGGCCAGTTCCTTCAGGCGGATGAGCTTTTCGTCGATGACCTGCAGCGCGCCGTCCGTCACCTGGATCATGGAGATGGCGTCGTTGGCGTTGCGGATGCCCTGGTTCATGCTCTTGATGTCCGCGCGCATGAGCTCGCGGATGGCCAGACCGGCGGCGTCGTCTGCGGCGGTGCCCACGCGCAGACCCGAGGACAGGCGCCTGGTCGAAGTTGCCAGAGCCCCGTACGAGCTTTGCAGGTTGCGGGCGGCGTTCATCGCCATCAAGTTGTGATTGATCACCAAAGACATGATGTAAACCTCCTTGTTCGAAAAACATTCCCTTTTGCGGCCGAAAATGCACCGGGCGTGCCAACTATATGTTGTGCAATGAATACAAAGAGTTGTTGATAATGAAAAAGTCTAGAAATAGTTTCAATGCCCGGTTGGCCATAGAAAAACCTGCCGCCCGTCAGCCTGTTGTCGCTCCTGCGGGGCCAGGGCAACGTATTTTCGTACGTACCTCGCCTCGACAAGGGGCTTTGGCGTGTGTATAGATGTAAGGGTAGATTTATGCCGCCCAAGGCCCCTTTTGCCTGGCCGGGCGTTCTTCCAGGAGGAATTTTCAGACATGCCGCCCACTCCGCCGAAGTATGACCAGGATCTCCGAGAATTTTTGGAGACGCAGCGTGGCTATCTGGTCATGCTTTCCGACGACCCGCTCTTTGTGCGCACCTTGCGCACCACAGTGCTCAAGACCCTGGGCATCAAGGCCGACTGCCTGGAGGTCTATCAGGACGCAGGCCAGGCGCTGCGGAGCGTGCGCGACCACCTGGCGAAGAAGTCCCCGGTGCTCGTCCTGGTCGACCGCCTGCTGCGCGGCATGCCCACCCTGGAGTTCATGCGTTCCCTCAAGGGGGCCTTCGCCGAGGCCAAGGTCCTGGTCATGACCCAGGAAACCAGCAAGGACGGGCTGTCGCAGCTTTACGAGATCGGCGTGGACAGCATCCTCACCAAGCCCGTCAGCGTGGACACGCTCATCGAGAAGATGGCCGGGGCCATCAAGCCGCAGGGGAAGATCAGCCAGCTGGTGCAGGAGGCCAAGCGCCTGCTCGAGCTGGGCGAGACGGTCAAGGTCAAGCAGATCAGCCAGGCCATCCTGAAGGTCAAGGAGAAGAGCCCGGTGGCGCTGATGCTCCTGGGCGACGCCCTGCTCGTCGAGGGCAAGCGCGACGAGGCCATCAAGGCCTACGAGGAGGCCCACCAGGGGGCGACCCTGTACCTGGAGCCCCTGAAGAAGCTGGCAAGCGTCCACCAGGGCGAGGATGACGACAACTATCTGCGCTACCTCAAGAAGCTCGACGTCATCAGCCCGCTGAACACCACGCGCAAGTGCGAGATTGGCAAGGTCTACGTGCGCAGGAAGGACATGGACAGGGCCGAGGTCTATTTCGGCGAGGCCATCCTCAACGCCCAGCGCGAGGCCTCAAGCTATGTGGACCAGATTGTTTCCGACATCGCCGAGAGCGTGGCCGAGGCTTCCCCGGCCATGGCCGAGAAGTATTATTTCAAGATCCTGGAGATGAAGGGCGACAACCTGACCAAGGAGGACATGATCACGTTCAACCGCCTCGGCATAGCCCTGCGCAAGCAGGGCAAGTGGAAGGAGGCCATCGAGAACTACAAAAAGGCCCTCACCGTGGCCCCCGGCGACGAGCGCGTGCTCTACAACATGGGCTTGGCCTACGGCGACGGCCAGCAGCACCGCCAGGCCGTGGACTGCTACGAACAGGTGCTGCGCAGCGATCCCGCCTTCCACCGCACGGCCGCAGTCGTGTCCTTCAACATCGCCAACTCCTACCACCTGGCCAAGCAGAACAAGACCGCCCTGGAATTCGCGCTGGCCGCGCTGGAGATCGACCCGAACCACGCCAACGCCAAGAAGCTCCTGGCCACGCTCAAGGCCGGGGGCTAGCTCCTTCTCCCGCGTCCGCCGCCGCTCCCGCCGCTAGCGCGCGGCCCGGCAAAAGCCCATGCTCCGGGCCGACGAGAGCCTGTTGCACGCGCCCAGGCGGCAGGCGGCCTCATAGTCCGCGCACATGCCGGGCAGGTCCCCGGACTGGGAGCGCGAGACCCCGCGATTCACCAGCGCCACGGGCGAGAGCGGGTCCAGGGCGATGGCCCGCGTGAAGTCGTCGATGGCCTCGGCAAAGCGGCCCTGCTCGTCGCGCGTCACCCCCCGGTTGATGCGCGCCAGGACATTTTTCGGCGCGAGCCCGATGACTTGCGAGTACCCGGCCTCGGCCTCGCCGGGCTGGCCCAGGGCGAAGAGCTGGTCGGCCCGGGCCAAAAGCGCCGGGATGTGCCGGGGGGCGAGCGCCAGGGCCGCCGCATAGTCCTCCGAGGCGCGGGCCTGATGGCCCAGGGCGGCCAAGGCCAGGCCGCGCTCCACAAAGGCGTCGGCCAGGGCTTCGGGCGGCAGGTCGCGCCGCGCCAGCATCAGGGCGTCCAGGGCGGCCACGGCCTCGGCATAGCGCCCCAGCTGGTTCAGGGCCAAGGCCCGCAGCGCCAGTTCGCCCGGCTCGGCCTGGTCAGCAGTCCCGCCCGCCGCCTCCGGTTCATCCAGCACCTGGAGCGCCTGGGCAGGCCCGCCCCCGCGCTCGTCGCGCAGATGGAAGGCGGCCAGGGCCAGGCGGCGGCTGCGCGCAGGCAGGGGCGTGGCGGCCTGTTCGCCCTGCTCGGGCGGGTTCGACACGGCCTGACTCGGGCTGGCCTGGTTTTGGGCCGCACCGGGGGCGCAGGCGCAGGCCAGCAGGGCCGCGAGCAGGAGCGCGGCGGGCAAAGCCAGGGCAACAGGACACAGGGACATGGGGCACCTCTCGCGGGCCAGGGTAGGCGCAATCCCGGCCGAGGGCAACAGAGCGCCAAAAACGCGCGCCCGAAACCGCCCCGGACGGCGGACCTTGACAGCCGGGCTGCGGGACGGCACAGACAGGCGTCCACAACCAATTATCCTTGAGGTCCCCGTGTCGCGCAACACCCTGCTGGCCGTCTGCATCTTCCTCCTGACCTACGTGGGCTGCTTCTACTTCCGCATCTACGTGGTGGACACGCCCGTGGGCGCGGGCGACGACGGGCCGCTCTTGACCGCCCTGCGCCATGGCGTGCTCTGGGGCCAGCTCTTCGACATCTGGGGCCTGGCGAGCCTGGCCTCGGGCCTGCTGGCCCTGTTCCTGGGCGGCCGGGCGCTGGTCTTCCTGTGGAGCCTGCTGACGGCCATGGCCCTGTGCAACTATAATGTCGACCTCGGGGCCATCGGCCTGGTGCTCGGCGTCTTGCGCGTGGTCCGGCTTTAGGGCCGCGCCCCCGGAAAGAGTCTTTGCCTGGGCTGGGCGCGCGCGGGGATGGGCTCGACCAGCCTCGTGGGGGAGCCGCCGCCAGGCGCGACCAAAACCCGCCCAAGAAAAACAAACGGCCCGGCAGGAGAGCATCCCGCCGGGCCGTGGCGCATTCTTGCCGGGTGAAGGCTAGGCGCTTTTGCGGTTCCAGAAGCCTACGGACAGGCAGAAGGCCATGCCCACCACCATCACGGCCAGGGCGTTGGGGCCGGGACCGGCGGGGGAGCTGGCCCAGCCCATGTTGTGGGCCAGGGCTCCGGCGGTCAACATGCCCAGCACAAAGGCTCCGGCGTCGTTGCTGCCTTCGCCGGCCATGATCAGCTGGCGTCCGGGGCAGCCACCGGCCAGGGAAAAGGCCAGGCCCGCCAGGAGCATGCCCATGAAGTTCCATAACGAAGCCGTGTGGGCCACGGGCTGGCCCTCGAAGCCGGGGTGGAACTGGCCCAGCACGAGGTTGCCGATGAAGGCCGCCAGAAGGAACGTGGCCACGCCGTAGATCAGGTGCATCTGGCGGCGGGTGTAGAGCTCGCGCAGGGAGCCTACGGTGCAGAAGCGGCTGCGCTGGGCCAGCACGCCGATGAGCAGGCCGACGCCGATGGAGGCCAGCAGCGGGGCGTGGGCCGCGCCCGGGCCCTTGACCGAGGCCCAGAGCCAGCCCAGGCTGCCGGTTTCCGGGTCGGGAGAGAGCAGGAAGCGCGCGGCTAGAAGGCCCAGGGCGGCCAGCGGGATGGCCAGGCCGGAGATGGTCGACTGTCCCTGGCTTGCGGGCAGGGAGAACCCGGCCTTGTAAAAGCGGTGGCCCACGTAGATGCCGGACAAAAGCCCGGCCATGCCGAACAGGGCGTTGCCGTCGCCCCCGGCCAGGCGCAGCAGCACGCGCCAGGGGCAGCCCAGGAAGATGAGCGCCCCGGCCATGGCGGCCATGCCCAGGAAAAATCGCAGCATGGGCGCGGACCCTGCGCGCGCGCGGAATTCGCCGCCGACCATGGCCGCAGCCAGGGAGCCGAGCACAAAGGCCGGGATCTCCGGACGCAGGTACTGAACCGGCGCGGCCTGGTGCAGGCCCAGGGCTCCGGCCATGTCGCGCAGGAAGCAGGCCACGCACACGCCCATGTTGGCCGGGTTTCCGGCGTATTGCAGCAGCACGGCCGCCAGTCCGATGACGGCTCCGGCGGTCAGTATTTCACCCTTGCCCGCAAACAGGCCCCTCTTCTCCTCCATGACTCCCCCTCATTTGTCAGCTGTCGATGTAAAACACAATAAAAACATATTACAATACAGTATGTTGAGCATTCGATTATGCTTATGAAAGCTATTTGTCAAATACGATCCATCTATTAAAGCGTTGGCACACGTCTTGGCTTTGTCCCTGGATTTTTCCCCTGGACTGGGGCAGAATGACGAAGAGGCGCTTGGCGTCGTCGGTTCCGGTCCTGTTTCACAGGGAGAGGTCTGTTGCGCTCCACCACTTTCATCGCGGTCCTGCTGGCCCTCCTGTTCACCGGAGGGCCGCTGTGCGCCCAGCCCAGGGCCAAGACCCTGGTCTTCGGCCGCAGCGCCGACGCCTCCTACCTCGACCCGGCCAAGTTCCTGGACAACGAGTCGGCCATGGTCATCGAGAACATCTTTGACGGCCTGGTGCGCTACCGGGACGACTCCACGCGCATCGAGCCCGCCCTGGCCGAGTCCTGGGCCGTTTCCGGCAACGGGCTGGTCTATACCTTCCAGCTGCGCCAGGGGGTCCGCTTCCACGACGGCACGCCCTTTGACGCCGAGGCCGCCCGGTTCTCGCTCTTGCGCAAGATCGACCCGGACCACCCCTATTTCCGCCCCCAGTTCAGCAAGATGGACGCCACGCTCAAGTGCGTGCGCTCTGTGGAGGCCGTGGACCGGCACACCCTGCGCGTCACCCTGAACACCCCGGACCCGCTGTTCCTCTCGGCCCTGGCGCGGCACTCGGCCTACATCGTCAGCCCGGCGGCGGTGAAGTCCCTGAGCGACGGCTTCGACGGGCATCCCGTGGGCACCGGCCCCTTCGTCTTCGTGTCCTGGCTCAAGGGCGACCGCATCGTGCTCCAGGCCAACAAAAGCTACTTCGCGGGCGCACCCCGGATTGACGGCCTGGTCTTCAAGGTCGTGGCCGACCCGCAGGTGCGCATGCTGGAGCTGCGCGCCGGGAACATCCAGGCCATGGACGGCCTGAGCCCGGAGCTGCAGGCCGAGGTGCGCCGCAACCCCTCCCTGCTCCTCGACTCCCGGCCCGGCATGAACGTGGGCTATCTGGCCATGAACACCGGGCGCGCGCCCCTGGACAGGCTCAAGGTCCGCCGGGCCATCGCCCACGCCATCAACCGCCCGGCCCTGGTCAAGAGCATCTACCAGGGCATGGCCACCCAGGCCCTGACCCTGGTGCCGCCGAGCATGCAGGGCTACAACCCCAAGGTCCCGGACACGGCCTACGACCCGGCCCTGGCCCGCAAGCTGCTGCGCCAGGCCGGGCTGCCGGGCGGTTTCGAGACCACCCTCTGGACCATGCCCGTGTCCCGGCCGTACATGCCCCAGCCGGACAAGATCGCCCGCTTCATCCAGGAGAACCTGGCCGCCGTGGGCATCCGCGCGCGCATCGTGACCTTTGACTGGGCCACGTATCTGGCCAAGGTCTACAACGGGGAGCACGACCTGTGCCTGCTCGGCTGGGTCAGCACCGGCGACGCCAGCGACATCCTGGAGCACCTGCTGGACCAAACCAACGCGGTCAAGCCGCATGCCTCCAACATCAGCTTCTTCCGCGACCAGCGGGCGCACGATCTCTTGGCCCAGGCCAGGACCGGCGCCGACGAAAAGACCCGCGAGGCCCTCTTCGCCAGGGTCCAGGACATCGCCGGGCGTGAGATCCCGCTTTTGCCCCTGGCCCACGCCAACCAGACTCTGGCCCGGTCAAGGAGCGTCACAGGCATCGTCAACCATCCGTCCGGCGTGATCCGCTTCGCCAAGGCCAGCCTGCAATGAACAAAACTCCTCGCTTTCTGGCGCTTTTGGTCCTGGCCCTGTCGCTTCTGACCGCCGCCCCGGCCCCGGCGGCGGACCCCGACGCCACCCTGCGCCTGGTGCGCGGCGGCGACTCCGTGACCCTGGACCCGGCCGGGGCCTTCGACTCCGAGTCCACCCTCGTCACCGGCCAGATCTGCGAGGGGCTGGTGCGCATGAAGGGCGGGGGCCTGCATGTGGAGCCCGCCCTGGCCGAGTCCTGGACCGTGTCGCCCGACGGCCGGGAGTGGACCTTCCGCATCCGCAAGGGCGTCAGCTTTCACGACGGGACCCCCATGAACGCCCAGGCCGCGGCCATCGCCATCATGCGCCAGGTGGACCCGGCCCATCCCTACCACCTGCCCGGCATGTTCACGGCCAAGTCCCTGTTCGAGCACGTGGCCGGGGCCGAGGCCCTGGACGACAGCACCCTGCGCGTCCGCCTTTCGCGGCCCTCGGCCTCCCTGCTCTTGTCCCTGGCCTCGTCCCAGGCCGCCATCCTGAGCCCGGCGGCCCTGGCCCGATGGGGCGCGGACGTCGCCAGCCACCCCGTGGGCACCGGGCCGTTCATCCTCACGGAGTGGCGGCGCGGGGACAGCATCATCCTGGCCCGCAACCCGGACTACTGGGACGGTGCGCCGCGCCTGGAGCGCCTGGTGATCCGCACCATCCTGAACCCCGTGGCGCGCTTCGCCGAGTTTCAGGCCCGCCGCGCCGACGCCATGACCGGCATCCCGCCCTCGGACCTGCCGTTTCTGGAGAAGATGCCCGGAACCCGGGTCTTGAGCGTGGCCGGGCTGAACATCGCCTATCTGGCCATCAACACCCAGCGCGGGCAGTTCCGAAAGCCCGGCGTGCGCCGGGCCGTGCTCCTGGCGCTGGACCGCGAGGCCCTGACCCGGCTGGTCTACGGGGCCGCTGGCCACCCGGCCGCGTTCATGCTGCCGCCCGCCCTGATGGACACCGGGTTCATGGCCGACGACATCGGCGCCAGGGGCGATCTGGCCCAGGCCCGCAAGCTCCTGGAAAAGGAGGGCCTGGCCGGGGGCTTTCCCGCCACCCTGCAGGTCATGGACATCCCCCGGCCCTATCTGCCCGAGCCCCGGCGCATGGCCCAGGCCATCAGCCAGGCCCTGGCCGGCATCGGCATCCGGGTGCGCATCGTCACCGTGCCCTGGGCCCGATATGTCGCCCAGGCGGCCAAGGGCGAGTATGACCTCTGCCTGACGGGCTGGAGCTTCGACTCGCCCCGCCCGCATGGCTTTCTGCGCTACAAGCTCGGCTGGGACTCGCCCGGAAACTATTCCAACTGGCGCAACGAGCGCTTCCAGACCCTGGTGAACAGGGCCGAGGCCAGCCGCGACGAGGGTGAGCGCGGCCAGATGTTCCAGCAGGCCTTGCGCCTGGTGGCGGCAGAGGTCCCGGCCGTGCCCCTGGCCCACGTGCGCGACACCCTGGCCCTGCGCGAGAGCGTCAAGGGCGTGATCCTGCTGCCCACCGGGGCCGCCATACGTTTTGACAAGGCTTACTGGGAGTAGCCGCTTGGTCCGGGACCGCATCTATCCCGCGCGCCTGCGCAAAAGCGTGCGCAACCGGCTCGTGGCCGTGCTGCTGCTGGTGGTCCTGGCCACGGTGTCGCTGGCCACCCTGGCCAACATGCTCATCCACCTGCGGCGCATGGAGGCCGACCTGAACGGCCAGTCCGTGGCCGCCCTGCGCGAGGCCCAGAATGCGCTTTTGCGCCTCTCGCGCCAGGCCGAGACCACGGCCCGGCACCTGGCCAGCCTGTCCGAGATGCGCACGGGCGTGGGCGGGCCGGACCTGGAGAACCTGCTCGACGAGGCCCGCGCCCTGTGGTTCCTCGGGCGGGTGGAGGTTTTCGACAAGGCTGGCCGCCGCGTGGCCGAGGTGGGCTTCGACGACGGGCAGGGCCAGCTGGCCGCCACGCCTCTGGACAGCCCGGCCCTGAAGAGCGCGCTGGACCTCATCGGCAGCACGGATTTTTACGTCGACGCCGCAGGCCTGAGCATCAAGGCCTTTGCCCCGGTGCTCGCGCCCGCCACCATGCGGATCGAGGGCGTGGTGGCCGTGACCTATCCCGTGGGCGCCACCCAGCTCACCGCATTGAAGGACCAGGTGCGCGCCGACTTCGCCCTGCGCTGGGACGCCTCCGGCCGCATCGCCAGCACCCTGGTGGACGGGCAGGGCGGAAGCGTGGCCTCGGGTCTCGACCTGCCCGCGCCCGGAAACCCGGAAGGGGCCCCGGCGCAGGCCGCCTCCCTGGGCATCCGCCCCGGCCCGGGCGGGTCCTACGCCATGGCTGCGGTCTCCCTGCGGGACAACCAGGGCCGCCCCGTGGCCACGCTCATGGCCTTGATGAACGGCGACGGCATCCGCCAGGGCATCCGCGACACGGCCAGGCTGGTGCTCCTCTCCGTGGCCGTGGCCCTGCTCCTGGCCCTGGTCTTGGGCTTTGTGGTGGCCAATTCCTTCACCCGGCCCATCCATGTCCTGCGCCAGGCCATCCAGGACCTGGCCCTGGGGCGGCTCGACACGCGGGTCGACGTGGCCCGGGAGGACGAGCTGGGGCAGCTGGCCCTGGGCTTCAACGACATGGCCGAGCGCATGGAGGCCGCGCGCGGCGGCATCATCAGCGCCCTGGAGATCAAGGAGTCCTACGCGCGGGAGATGGAGGCCAGCTACGAGAAGCTGGCGCGCTTCAACCAGGAGCTGGAGGGCGTGGTCGAGGCGCGCACCAATGAGCTGACCCAGCGCAACCGCGCCCTCACCCGCGAGATCGAGGAGCGCCACCTGGCCGATCGCCTGCTCAAGGAGTCTGAGCAGCGCTTCATGGACATCCTGGACTTTCTGCCCGACGCCACCATGGTCATCGACCGGGCCGGGCGCGTCATCGCCTGGAACCGGGCCATCGTGGAGCTGACCGGAGTGTCGGCCGGGGAGATGGTCGGCCAGGGCGACTATGCCTATTCGCAGCCCTTCTACGGCGAACGCAGGCCCACGCTCATCGACCTGGTCCTGGCCTCCGAGGCGGACAATCAGGCCCTGGTGGAGCAGCTTTACCCCGGCGCGGTCCACATGGGGCACACCCTGCGCACGGAGATCTCCGTGCAGAACCTGCGCGGCAGGCCCGCGCACCTTTCGGTCATCGCCACCCCGCTGTTCAACACCGAGGGAGCGGTCATCGGCGCCATCGAGAGCATCCGCGACATCACCGAGCGCGTGAAGATCCAGAAAAAACTTTCGCACCACGCCCTGCACGACATCCTGACCGGCCTGGCCAACCGCGCCCTGTTCAGCAACCGCCTGGAGCACTCCATCAAGCGCACCCTGCGCAGCCCGGACCACCGCCTGGCCGTGCTGCTGCTGGACCTGGACCGTTTCAAGCGCATCAACGACACCCTGGGGCACCTGGTGGGCGACGTGCTGCTGACCACCGTGGCCCGCAGGCTGGAGGCCGTGGTGCGCGACGTGGACACCGTGGCCCGCCTGGGCGGGGATGAGTTCGTGGTGCTGCTGGACGGCATCGCCGCCCCGCGCGACGCCATCCGCATCGCCGGGCGCATCCTGGAGGATGTGCGCCACCCCGTGCAGGTGGGCGGCAGCGACATCCACACCACGGCCTCCATCGGCATCGTCCTCTCCTCCGGGGAGTACGAGAGCGCCGACGACCTGCTGCGCGACGCGGACATCGCCATGTACCGGGCCAAGGACCTGGGCCGGGGGCGCTACAAGGTCTTCCACTCCGGCCTGCGGGAAAAGGCCATGCGCCACATGACCCTGGAGACCGAGCTGCGGCTGGCCGTGGACGAGGGGCATTTCGAGCTCTTGTACCAGCCCATCGTGGATATGCGCACCGGAGCGCTGGCCGGGCTGGAGGCCCTGCTGCGCTGGCGGCATGAGTCGCGCGGGCTTTTGCCCCCGTCGGAATTCATGGCCGCGGCCGAGGAGTGCGGCCTCATGCTGCCCCTGGGCCGGTGGGTCTTCGGCCAGGCCTGCGAGGACGCCGCCCGCTGGCAGAAGCTCAAGCCCGGCGCGCCGCCGCTGCCGCTGCACATCAACGTCTCCGGACGGCAGTTCAGCCACGCCGACCTGGCCGAGTCCCTGGCCCAGGCCATGGCCAGCGCCGGGGTGGCCCCGGGGAGCGTGCTGGTGGAGATCACCGAGAACGAGCTCATGAACGACCCGCGCACAGCGGCGCGTCGGCTCTGGCAGCTGCGCGAGAACGGGGTGCGCGTGGGCCTGGACGGTTTCGGCACCGGCTACAGCTCGCTCTTCTCCCTGCAGCAGCACCCCATAGACGCCCTCAAGGTGGATATGCGCTTCGTGGCGGGCATGGAGCACGGGCGACAGGGGCTGCACATCGTGCAGGCCATCGTTTCCCTGGCCTCGGGGCTGGGCATGGGCGTGGTGGCCGAGGGCGTGGAGACCGGGGCCCAGCGCGACCAGCTCCTGGCTCTGGGCTGCACGCTGGGCCAGGGATATGTCTTCGCCCGGCCCCTGCCCCTGGCCGAGGTCCTGGAGCTGGTGCGCAAGGATCGTCTCGGGGAGCGGCAGGGCTAGGCGGCGGGCGCCTTGAGGGCTGCCTCGGGCAGGCGCACCACCAGGGTGGTGGCCTCCGGCTCCGAGGTGTCGAGTTCGATGCCGCCGTTCAGGGCGCGCACCATGAGCCGGGCCGAATAGGTGCCCAGGCCCGTGCCCTGGAGCTTGCCCGAAGTGGCGTACTTCTCGAAGAAGCGCTCGCGGATGTCCAGGGGCACGGCCCCCCGGTTGTGCAGCGTGGCCACGACGCAGCCCTTCTCCCTGCCCAGCCGCACCGCGATCTCTCCGCCCTCGGGCGAGGCCTCTGCGGCGTTCTTCAACAGGTTCACGAACACCGTGTCCACCAGCCTGCGTTCGCCCAGCACCAGGAACGGCTTTGTGCCGTCCCGCTCCACGCGCAGGGAGAGGCCCTTGCCGTCGGTCAGGGGCCGCAGTTCGGTGCGCAGGGCCTCCAGCACCTCGCAGAGGTCCAGGGTCACGGGCTCCAGGACGTACAGGCCGGTCTCCATGGCCCGCAGGTCCAGCGACAGGCCGATGAGCCCCTGCATGCGGCTGGCCAGGGCGCGCAGCTCCGCCAGCACCTGGGTCTGCTCGGGGTTCAGCGGGCCGAGCATCTCCAGGAGCTCCGCAGCGTTGCCCATGGCCGAGAGCGGGCTCTTCAGGTCGTGGCGGATGACCTTCTCCACATCCTCGCGCATGGACTCGGCCTTCTTGCGCTCGCTGATGTCGGAGAGCACGCCCAGGTAGCCGATGACGCGGCTGGCGGCGTCGCGCATGGGCCGCATCAGGGCCCCGGCCCACACCAGCGCCCCGCGCGGATTGCGCAGGCGCACCTCGGCCGAGAACTCGCGCCGCGCGGCCAGGGCCGAGTGCCAGCCTCGGATGAACTCCGGGCGGTGGTCCTGGTGGATGGCGGTGAGCCAGTTGGCGCCCAGGAGCTGCTCCAGCGGCCAACCGGTGAGGCGCATCATGCGCTCGTTGGCGAAGGTCAGCCGCCCCTTGGCGTCGGTCTCGAACACGCCCACCGGCGACTGGTGCACCAGCACGGAGTAGCGCCGCTCGCTCTCGCGCAGGGCGATCTCGCCGGTCTTCTGGCTGGTGATGTCGCGGCCCATGCTGACCACGCCCAGGCACTCGCCCGCGTCGTCGATGACCGGGGTCTTGACCACGCTGACCCAGGTGTCGCGGCCGGACCGTTTGACGCGCTGGGTGAAGTTCACCGGCCCCTGGGTGTCCATGGCCAGCTGCCGGGTGGACTGCTGGATGCCCAGCTCCTCGGGCTCGAACGCGGCCGCCAGCGGCTGGCCGAGGAGGGCCTCGCGCCGCCTGTCCACCAGCTGGCAGAAGGCCGGGTTGACCTCGCGCAACAGGCCGGCCGCGTCCGTGATGTAGATGCTGTCCTGGGCGGACTGGAGCATGGCCCGCAGGAGGCCCTCGGACTTGCGCAGGGCGGCCTCTGCGGCGCGCTGCCTGGTGATGTCGTGGGCGATGAAGACCACGCCCAGGCAGTCGCCCTGGCCGTCCAGCACCGGGGCCTTGTTCACACTGAGCGTCCGGGCGCCTTCGGGGCAGTCGTACCGGCTCTCATAGACCAGGGCCTGGCGCGTGCGCATGACCTGCTCGTCGGCCTCGTCGCTGTAGCCGGTGTCGAGACGGCGGTCGAGGAAGTCTGCGCTCCTGCGCCCCAGCACGTCCGGGCAGGTGCGGCCCAGCAGCTGGCAGAAGGCCGGATTGGCCTCGCGGTAGATGTGGTTCCTGTCCTTGAAGCCGATGCCGTCGCCCGCGGAATCCAGGATGGCCCGGAGCAGGCTCTCGCGTTCGCGCAGGGTGCGTTCGGCCTGGGCGCGGGCGGTGATGTCGTGGACGATGGAGAAGACGCACTCGCGTCCGTCCGGCAGGGTGACGGGCGTGGCGTGGATCTCCACGTCCCGCTGCTCCCCGTTCGAGAGCCGGTGGCGGCTGATGACGTGCCCGCCCCTGTTCTTCATGATCTCCGCCAGGATGGTCTTGATCTTGCGCAGGGGCAGGACGGACAGGGCCACCAGGGGCAGGCCCGCCAGATCCGCGCGCGGGATGTTGTAGAAGGCGCTGGCCGCCGGGTTGGCGTCCAGGATGATCCCGGTCTTGGGATCAAGCAGGTACATGACCGCCTGGCTGGCCTCAAAGACCGCGCGGAAGGCGTTGCCTCCGGGCGCGTCCTGGCCTTCCGCTGCGGGTGGGTCTGGCTTCGGCTTCGGTCGTGGGCTCATGGGCTCGGGTGCTCCATGTATCCCGATACCCGCCCGGAAGCACTGTGTAAAGGGGGGCCGGACGTTTATGTCGCCGGGTCGGCCTTGTTCAGGGTGGCGCTGTAGAAGAACTCGCCCGTGGGGATGTCCGTCCCGGTGCTCCAGGTCCCGGCCAGGCGCGCGGCGGGCTGGGATTCCAGGAAGCGCGAGACCTGGCCCTGGTTCTCGTCCGGGTTCAGGGTGCAGGTGACGTAGAAGAGGGTGCCGCCCGGCGCCAGGGTTTCGAAGGACTGCCGCAGCATGGCCGCCTGGGTGCGCATGAGGTTGGCGGCGTCGTCCTGGGTGCGCTTCCACTTGATGTCCGGACGGCGCGAGAGTGTGCCCAGGCCGGTGCAGGGCGCGTCGAGCAGGATGCTGGCGGGGCGCAGGCCGCCGGGAACACCGTCCGGGAATTGGGCGGGCTCGTCGGCCCGGGCGCGGAAGACTGTGAGCCGCCCGTCCTCGGCATAGGCGGCGAGCTCGCGCGACAGGGCCTTGAGCCGTCCCTGGTGGGTGTCGCTGGCCAGCACCGGGGAAAGCCCGGCCTCCAGCAGCAGCCGGGTCTTGCCGCCGCGTCCGGCGCAGGCGTCCCAGGCCGGGGTTTTCCAGGTCGCGGGATCAAGCGCGGCCAGGGCCTCGCGGGCGGCGAAGCCCTGGCGGTACAGGGCGGACAACTCCTGCGGGCTCAGGGCGAGGTCCTGGACCAGGGTGGCCAGGCCCGTGCCGGACTCGAAGGCCAGGCCCAGGCCGGAGCGGCCCAGGCAGGCCGGATGGGCCGCCAGCTTGAGCGCCAGGGCCTCGGCTCCGCCCGCATAGGCGGAGTCCACGGCCAGGCCCACGGCCGGGGGACGGGCCTGGGCCTTGAGGAAGCGGGCCACGTCCTCACGCGGGTATTCTTTGAGCCAGAGCGCGATGATCCACTCCGGGCAGGAGTAGAAGCGCGACAGGGCCTCGACTTCGTCGCGGGCGTTTTCGCGGTACGGGGTGATGGTGCGCGCGGAGGGAGCCATCTCGGCCACCTTGCGCAGCACGGCGTTGAACAGCCCGGACAGGTGGGCGCGGGTGTAGCCCTTGGCCCAGTCCACGGCCCAGTTCACGCTGGCGTAAGCGGGCACGCGGTCCAGGTGCAGGATTTCGTAGGCGGCCAGGCCCAGCGCCAGCATGGCCTCGTCCGGCAGCCTGCGCTTGGGGTCGAGGAAGCGCGTGAGCAGCGCCTCGGCCCGGCCCTTGAGGCGGCAGTAGCCGTAGACGAGCTCCGTCACCAGCCCGGCGTCGCGGTCGGAGAGGGGCGAGGCCATGAGGGCCGTATCCAGGGCGGCCTGGAGGTCGCGGCCTTCCAGCAGGCAGGAGGCCAGGCAGTCCAGGGCGACGGCGCGGGCCGGGGGCAGTGCTGCCACGTTCTCCCCCTAGCGCCTGCGGCGACGGCCCTGGCCGGACGGACCGGGCTGGCCTTCGCCGCCCCCGCCGCCGGTGGAGCCCCCCGAGGAGCCACGATTGCCGCCGGAGGGACCGCGTCCGCCTTCAGAACGCCCGCCGCCGGAGGAGCCCCGGCCGCCCTCGGAACGTCCGCCGCCAGAACGTCCGCCGCCGGAATAGCCGCCGGACGGGGCTTCCGCCCTGCGCGGCGCGGCCGTGCCGTCGGGCAGGGGCGGGGGGGTGTGCATGGCGCGCTGATAGCTCTGGTCGAGCAGCATGGCCAGGAGCAGCACCTGGTCTTCGTCCTGGCTCATGGCCTTGGCCATGTCCGTGTAGCGGCGCATGCGCTCGCGCTCCAGGCTGTCCTTGCCGCGCAAGCGCGCCTCCAGGACCGTGGTCAGGCGCTGGGCCACCTGGGCCGCGATGTCGGCCTCGGTGGGCAGCGGGCGCTCCTGCAGCTGGATGCTGTACTGCCGCGCGATGCGCATGAGCTCCATCTTCTGCATGACGTCGACCAGGGAGATGACCGTGCCCGCTGCCCCGGCGCGGCCCGTGCGGCCTGCGCGGTGGATGTAGCTCTCGGGGTTTTCCGGCGGGCTGTAGAGGATGACGTGGGACAGGCCGGGGATGTCGATGCCGCGCCCGGCCACGTCGGTGGCGATCAAAAAGCGCAGCTGGCCCTGGCGCACGCTCGTCAGCACCTGGTCGCGGCGGGCCTGGGTCAGGTCGGCGCAGAGCTCGTCGGCGTTGTAGCCGAAGCGGCCCAGCACCGCCGTCAGGTAGTGCACGTCGGACTTGGTGTTGCAGAAGATGATGGCCGATTCCGGGGACTCCATCTCCAGGATGCGCATGAGCGCGCGGTCCTTGTTCATGCCCGGGATCTCGTAGAAGGCGTGGGTCATGTCCGCGATGTGCACCTGGCCCTCGGACAGGGACAGCATGCCCGGATCGGTCAAAAATTCCTGGGCCAGGCGCAGCACCTGCTGCGGGAAGGTGGCCGAGAACATGGCCGCATGGATGTGTTGTCCGCCGCGCTTGCGCGCGGGCAGATAGCGCTGGATGTCCTTCATGTCCGGGTAGAAGCCGATGGACAGCATGCGGTCGGCCTCGTCGAAGATGAGCGTGGACAGGTCCGCCAGGGACAGGGAGCGCTTGAGCAGGTGGTCCAGGATGCGCCCCGGGGTGCCGACCACGATCTGCGCGCCCCGGGCAAAGGCCTCGAGCTGCGCGCCGTAGCCCACGCCGCCGTACACGGCCACGGTCTCGATGCCGGTGCCGGCGAAGACCGTGGTGGCCTCCGCCGCGACCTGCTGGGCCAGCTCGCGCGTGGGCACCAGGATGAGCACCTGGCAGGAGGTCTGGCTGGTCTTGAGGCGGCCGAGCAGCGGCAGCAAAAAGGCCCCGGTCTTGCCCGAGCCGGTCTGGGCCTGGACCATGATGTCGCGGTTTTTCAGCATGTAGGGCAGGGCCTTCTGCTGCACGGGCATGAGTCCGGGCCACCCGGCGCGGGCGCAGGCCTCCTGCATGGCGGCGGGCAGGTCGGCCAGTTGCACCTCGGGCAGGGCGTCCTCGGGCGCGATGGCGCACACGGCCTCCACGGGCGTGGCCTGGGTGGCCTGCTCGGCGTAGAGCAGGGCCTTCTGGACCTGGGTCAGGCCGGAGGCCTGGACCGGGGGCCTGGCGGCCTGTTCGGCGCCGCCGTCGTTTTGGGTGCTGGGCTGTGCGCCGGGGCTGGTCTCTTTGCCGATGTCTTTCCTGTCGTCTGTCGTGTCGTCAATCATCTGTACTCAATCTCCCGCGCGCTACTCGCCAGAACCCTTGGAGGTCTGGGGCTGCGCGCCCTGTTCAGTTTGAGAGTAGGTTTTCCCGCCGCGCACGCCGTCCACCACGGCCAGGGCCTGGGCGACGAGCGAGGCCACATCGGCCACGTTGGCCGGAAGAATCAGCGTATTGTTCTGCTTGGCCAGGTTGCCGAACTCGGCGATGTACTTTTCCGCCAGGCGCACCCGGGCCGCGTCCATGCCCCCGGGGCCGTTCAAGGCCTCGGCCACGCGGCGGATGCCCTCGGCAGTGGCTTGGGCCACGATCTCGATCTCGCCCCCCCGCCCCTCGGCCTCATTGATGCGCTTCTGCTTTTCGCCCTCGGACACGTTGATGGCCTGCTGGCGCTGGCCCTCGGCCATGTTGATGCGCGCCTGGCGTTCGCCCTCGCTGCGCATGATCTCGGCGCGCTTCTCGCGCTCGGCCTTCACCTGCAGCTCCATGGCCGCCATGATGCCCGGAGGCGGGTTGATGTCCTTGATCTCGTAGCGCAGGACCTTGATGCCCCAGTTGAGCGCGGCCTCGTCCACGGCGGTGATGACCTGGTGGTTGATGGCCTCGCGGGTCTCGAAGGTCTTGTCCAGGTCGATCTTGCCGATGGCCGAGCGCAGGGACGTCTGCGAAAGCTGGATGGACGCCTGGTAGTAGTCCACGATGCCGTAGCAGGAGAGCTTGGAGTCGCGCACCTCCAGGTAGACCACGCCGTCAATGGAGACCGAGACGTTGTCGCGGGTGATGCAGATCTGGGGCGGAATCTCCAGGACCTCCTCCTTCATGGAGCGCTTGTAGGCCACGGCGTCGATGAAGGGGATGAGGATGTGGAAGCCCGCGCCCAGGGTGTTGTGGTACTTGCCCAGGCGCTCCACGATGAATTCCGATTTCTGGGGCACCACCACGGCGGTCTTGGCGAAGACGACGATGACCAGGATGGCCAGGATGATGAGAATGAAGACGCCTGCGTCCATGGCTATTTCTCTCCCGTGGCCGGGCGCACGTTGTACGCGCCGGTATCGTGTTTGGTCTGGCCCAGGATGACCACGTTCTCGCCTTCGCCGATGTCCACGGTGGCCTCCGCGCGCCAGAAGCTGCCCCGGAATTTGATCTCGCCCGGCACCGAAGGGCTGATGGCCCGGGTGACCAGGGCGGGTTTGCCCGCAGCCTCGTCGTCCGCAGCGGCCCCTGGCCCGTGTCCGTGCCCGTCAGCGGCCTGGGCCGAGACGCGGCCCTGGAACACGCGCAGGAACATGCGCCGCAAGAGGCCCAGCCCGGCCAGGGAAACGGCCAGGAAGACCACGATCTGCCAGCCCAGGCTCAAGGTGATCCAGGCCGCGAAGGCCGCGGCAAAGGCCCCCAGGGCGAAGAACAGCAGCACGAAGCCGGGCAGGGCCATCTCCGCCAGGAGAAAGACCGCGCCGACCAGGAACCAGAGCACGTGCGCAGAATAGAGCCAGTCCATAGCGGACACCCTCCACCGTATCCTGCTTACTTACGCCATTGCGCGGCCTACGGCAAGGGCGGGCGGCCGGGCCCGGAACCGCCGCTGAACAGCGGGGGCAGCCGCCGCCGGGCAGCCGCTCCGGTCCCCTGCACCACGGGCTAATGCGCCCCGGCCTTTGCGTCGATATTGCATGTAACAGGAGCACTGACCATGAACCGCCAGAACGCCTCCGCCGCCCAGCATTACCTGAACCCGCTGCACGTGTATTGCCGCCTGCGCGACCTGGGCCTGCCGAGCCCCGTGGCCCGCACCATCTCCTCAAGCTACGAGCGCATCCTCTACCGCCGGGCATCCGGCGGTCCGGTCAAGGCCGCCCGCTAGGCCGTCCGCTAGGCCGTCCGCTAGGCCGCAGCCCGCCAGAGGCTCCGCCCCTGGACCCCGCTGGGGGCAGCGGCCCCCAGACCCCCATTTTGCGCCGAAAGGGCTGTTTCAGGAGGAACCTGAAACAGCCCTTTCGGCTTGTGTGTGACAAACCCTGCCAATCGGGTCTTTTTATCCTTTTAGCGGCCAAAGTTGGGCGATTTTTGTCCGATGCATAAAAGCCGTGCTATATTCCGTTGAAAGACCCAAGGAGGTCCGCTATGGAACAGAGCAACACGGACAGCGTATTTGGACCAGGGTGAGCGCGGACGGCAAGCACGCCGCCGCCGGTATGAGCCTGGGCTCGGGCGGCGGCATCGGCCGCAAGCTGGGCAAGGGCGGCGAGGGCCAACAGGCTTACAGATTGTCCGACGGCGAGTATGCGAGTGAGGGCGGCGGCTCGTCACCCGGTCCGGTGTACCGGGGCAAGGTCACGCTGCCGACCCAAACAGGCAAGGCAGCCGTGCCGCCGCCAGCGCCAAAGCCCGCGCCACAGGGCAATGTGACATGGAACAGCAAACTGCAGCCAAGGCCCAGCGCGGACCAGTTGGAGCCAAACATGCAGGAGGCCCTGCACAATGTAGCTGAAGGGCGAGACCTTAACGTGAGCAGCGCCTACCGCCCGGACAAAAGGACGGATGCGCAAATAGTGGATGGAAAGACCATCGATCCGCACGCCGATAACCGCGCCGTGGACATAAATTACGTCAACGGCGCGCATATCGCTGATGTGGCGAACAAGGGCGGTCCAAATGACGCCGAACTGCGCCGCCAGGTGGCGGAGATGCAGGACAAGGCCAGAACGGATCCCAATGTCCAGGCGTTCATCTCACCGTATGGCGGGTTTTACAGAAGCGAAAAGGATCCGACGCAGTTTACCGAACTTTCGCCTCAACACCCCGACGTAAAGAAGCATTGGAACCACGTCCACCTTGCCGTTTTCAAAAAGAAGTAGCGCCATCTCTGCCACCAGCCGTCTAGACGGGCGGCTGGCGGCGACGGAGACACCCATGCAAAAGCTCTGCATCCTCCTCTCCCTCTGCCTGCTCCTGCCCACCTGGGCCAGGGCGGAATACCCGCGCGTGGACGACGACCTCGCTGTGCGCGTGTTCTGCTTCGCCGAGATCAAACCATTTTGGTCCGGGTGCGGCAAACACGCAG
>Ga0209373_10001570_pt1 | contig 26068 bp, 28 predicted proteins | sample Higcelweek5metaG_FD_187173 | JGI IMG/M metagenome (GOLD analysis project Ga0209373, IMG submission 187173) | Freshwater pond sediment microbial communities from the University of Edinburgh, under environmental carbon perturbations - High... | ecosystem: Environmental > Aquatic > Freshwater >... | reverse complement strand
AATTATTGTTAAAGTAGGTGATAATATGGAAGAAAGCATAGTAACAACAAAGAGATTAGAAGAAGATACTTTTGAAAAAACTATTAGACCAGATTCAATAGATGAATATATTGGTCAAAATGAAGTAAAAGAAAATTTAAAAGTATTTATAGAAGCATCTAAATTAAGAGATGAGACTCTTGATCATGTTCTTTTATATGGTCCACCAGGATTAGGTAAAACAACACTTGCATATATAATAGCAAATGAATTAGGTAAAAATATTAAAACAGCAAGCGGACCATCCATTGAAAAAAGTGGAGATTTAGCAGCAATATTATCAACATTAGAACCAGGTGATGTATTATTTATAGATGAAATACACAGAATACCAAGGTTTATAGAAGAAATATTATATCCAGCTATGGAAGATTTTCATTTAGATATAATAGTTGGTGGAGATGGTAATAGTAGAAATATAAAAATAGATTTACCACCATTTACTTTAGTCGGTGCAACCACTAGAGTTGGAGATTTATCATCACCGCTTAGAGATAGATTTGGAATAGTATCTAAATTAAATTATTATACAGTTAAAGAACTACAACAAATAATAGATAGAACTAGTAGAGTATTAAATATAAAAATAACAAAAGATGCATCTTTAGAATTAGCAAAAAGGAGTAGAGGTACTCCAAGAGTGGCAAATAGATTATTTAAAAGAACAAGTGATTTTGCTTTAGTCATGGGTAATGGTAGTATAGATATAGAAATAACTAAACTAGCATTATCAAGACTTGGGGTAGATGAAATAGGATTAGATGAAGTAGATATAGCATTATTAAAAGCAATAATAAATAGATTTAATGGGGGCCCGGTTGGAATAGATGCAATAAGTTCTTCAATAGGTGAAGAAGTATCAACTATAGAAGACGTATATGAACCATATCTATTGCAAATGGGAATGTTAAAAAGAACAAATAGAGGAAGGGTAGTTACAGAAAAGGCATACGAGCATTTAAAAATTAATCATCAAGAGGAGATGTAGTAATAATGCCAAATGAACAAGACCAGATAATTTTTATAACACCAGAAAATTTAAAAATAGTAATACCAACCGAGGATTTGTATGAAGTTTGTAAACAATACTGTATAAGTTATATTGATAAAAGTGATGCAAATAGAGAAACATTTGAAAGATTTGCTTCTCAATATTCATACTTCGATCCATACTATGATTTTTTAATATGTGTATTAAAATGGATATCACTTCCATCATTACTAGATAGAAAATCATATGTACAAAGAGGAAGTAATGAAGGGATGAAGGTATTAAGAGAATTAATAGAATCAGACCAATTAGATTATGATAAATTATACTTAGAGGGTTCTTATATAAGAGAAGTATATAATTCAACAGATAAAAATATTGGATTAAATGCAACAAATTTAATAGCACATGATGGATTTATTGATGAAAATGGTATGCACTTAAGTACAAAAGGGACATGTTCACATGAACTAACAGCATCCGCTATTTTATATGGTATTTGTTATGAAAATCATAAAATTATTAGTGATGTTTATACTCAATGTAAAGAAAGAACAATGGGTTGTGGTCCTGGTATAAGTGAACTTTCTGAATATATAGAGCAAAGACTTGGTTTTCCTCAAATAGGTACACATAGAGGTTGGGATACTATTTCTTATTGTAGTTCCTTATTAACCCCAAAGCAAAAAAAAGCAATTGCGTGGTATGAAGAAATGGGAATTCTACCATTTCCAAATTCAAACTGTAATTTTAATGTTATGGAATCAAAAGCATTAACAGCATATTATAGAAGCTGTAGAATAAGAGGTAGATGTAAAATATGAGAACAGATGACTTTAACTATGAATTACCAATTGAACTAATAGCGCAAACACCTCTTGTTAAAAGAGATTCATCTAGACTATTAGTTTTAGATAAAAATACTGGTAATATAGAACATAAAATATTTAGCGATATTATTGATTATCTAAATAAAGATGATGTATTAGTATTAAATGATACTAAAGTAATACCTGCGAGATTAATTGGTGCTAAAGTTGATACAAATGCTGTAATAGAAATATTTCTATTACATAATATTGAATCCGATATATGGGAATGTTTATGCAAACCAGCCAAGAGAATAAAGATAGGCACTACAATAAAATTTAGTGATAAATTAGAATGTATTTGTGTAGATAAAAAAGATGAAGGAATAGCATCATTTAGATTTATATATACAGGTATATTTATGGAAGTATTAGATGAATTAGGTGAAATGCCTCTTCCTCCATATATCCATGAAAAATTAAAAGACAAAAGTAGATATCAAACAGTATATGCAAAAAATATAGGAAGTGCAGCAGCACCAACAGCAGGATTTCATTTCACTAATGAACTGTTAGATAAAATAATAGACAAAGGTGTTAAAATAGTATATGTAACACTACATGTAGGATTAGGAACATTTAGACCAGTAAATGTAGAAGACGTTGCAAGTCATAAGATGCATAGTGAATACTATGTTATGAGTGAAGAAACTGCGAATATATTAAATACAGCAAAAGAAAATAATAATAAAATAATAAGTGTTGGTACAACTAGTACTAGAGTATTAGAAACAGTTATAAATAAACACAATAAATTTATATCATGTAGTGGTAATACAGATATATTTATATATCCGGGATATAAATTTAAAGCAATAAATAATTTAGTAACTAACTTTCATTTACCAAAGTCAACATTAATTATGTTAGTTAGTGCATTAGCGGGTAAAGAAAATATCTTAAATGCATATAAAGAAGCAGTAGATAAAGAATATAGATTTTTCTCATTTGGAGATGCAATGTATATAAAGGAGTAATTATGGCAGGTTTTAATATTCATTTAGCGGTAGCAAAAAGACACATAGAAAAGAATAAAACAAATAATGAAATTGATTTATATAAAGGTGTAATTGATCCTGATTTAAGTGACGATAAAAATATTAGTCATTATACAAATAGAGATGAAATAGATACGTTATATGAGTGTTTAAAATTTAGTGCTGGTTTATATGAATTTTTAAAAGATAACAATATAGAAACAGACTATAATAAAGGAATTTTTATACATTTACTAACTGACTATTTATTTTTTAATACTTTTTTAGATAAAAATTATATGTTAAATGCAAAATATGAAGATTTTCCAAAGGATTTATACTATAGTTATGATAAATCTAATGAATATATAGAAAGAAAATATAATATAAGTTCTATATTTAACAATGTTGATTTAAAGACACATGGCGAAAAAATAAAAAATGATTATAAGCCTATTGAAGGAGAATATAAATTATTAATTGATGAAAATAAAATATATGAATTTATTGAGTTTGTATCAGATATAGATATAGAAAAATATAGGGATAAAATATTAGAAAATAAATGTAATGTTTTACCATAAGGAGTAATTATGAGCATATTTAGAACGATAACACAGGATGATAATAGTAAGGCTAGAACTGGATTTATAAAGATAAGAGGAAAAGAATATAATACTCCTATGTTTATGCCAGTTGGTACACAAGCAACAGTAAAGGGTATGACTCCTGAAATGGTCAAAGCATGCGGGAGTGCTATTGTGCTTTCTAATACTTATCATTTATGGGAAAGACCGGGAGAAGATATAGTATACCAAGCAGGTGGTTTACATAAATTTATGAATTATGATGGACCAATATTAACTGATTCTGGTGGATTTCAAGTATTCTCTTTAGCCAAACCAAAAGACATTAAAGAAGATGGTGTAACTTTTAAGAGTACAATCGATGGTAAGACAATGTTCTTATCACCAGAAAAATCAATAGATATACAAGAAAAATTAGGTACAGACATAATAATGAGTTTTGATGAGTGCCCACCAGCAAGTGCTACTCATGAATATATGCAAAATAGTATTGAAAGAACATTAAGATGGGCAAAAAGAGGAAAAGATGTACATAAAACAGATCAATTACTATTTGGAATAATACAAGGTGGAGCATATGAAGATTTAAGAAATTATAGTGCTAAAAAAACAGTTGAATTAGATTTTGATGGATATAGTATTGGCGGAGTCGCAAACGATGGTGAATCAAAAGATGATATGTATAAAGCAATAGAATATTCAATACCTTTTGTACCGCTCGATAAACCAAGATATTTAATGGGTGTAGGTGATCCTATTGATATATTAGAAGGTGTTGAAAGAGGAATAGATATGTTTGACTGTGTTTTACCTACAAGGTTAGCAAGACATGGTAATGCATTTACTAAAACAGGTAAAATGAATTTAAAGAATGCAAAACATAAAGAAGACTTTACATCACTTGAATTAGATTGTGATTGTTATACTTGTAAGAATTATACAAAAGCTTATATAAGACATTTATTGATGTGTGATGAGATGCTAGCAGGTACATTATTATCAATACATAATATTAGATTTTTAATTAAATTAACAGAAAATATTAGAGAACACATTGATTCTAAAACATTTAAAGAATATAAAGAAGAATTTATAAAAGCATATAATAAGGAGTGATATTATGGTTTGTCCAAATTGTGGTCAAGAAATAATTGATCCAAAAGAATTTTGTTTGAGTTGTGGAACTAGATTAAAAATAACAAAGAAAGTTCCTAAAAAATTATTTATATTTTTAATTATAGGAATGTTATTATTTGGAGCATTTATATGCTATATGATAATAAATTATAATGCAGATAAGGAATTAAAAGAATATATAGTTGAAAAAGTATAATTGGAGATTTTATGTTAAGTTTAAATGATATTAGAAATTATATTTTAAACTATAATGGATATGAAGTTTCTATTGAAACTATTAGTGAAACTCATATTGTTATAGACAACGAACCTTTTAAAATAAGTATAGTTGATGCTTATATAAAAGAGAAAGACAAATCTAAAATATATTTAGGTTCTTTTTTCACGCATATACCAAAAGTATTAGAGGAAGATGATGAAAAAAGATTAATATCAGTTCTAATTGATAACATAAATTCAATTATATGTGATAGATATAGATATATAGGTAATTTTGAAAATGATGTAGATGACGAAATAGTAATAGCCGAATTAAAAAATACATTTCCAAAACCATTAGAAGAAGAATTAAAGAAGATGTATTTAGAATTCTTATCTATTGATAAAGAGAAAGAACCAAAGAAATATAGAAATTATGCAGCATTTCTCGAATTTTATTTTTATGGTCAAGAACATATTCCTGATTCAATTAAAAGTGAATATATGAAAAAACATAAAAACAAATCTTTACTAGACTATCAAGAAATTGAATTAAGTATAAGATCTCAATTTTCTGGTAATGAATATGAATCCCATAAAAAAGAGAAAGATGAAATAAAGAAAAAAATTCATGAAATGGAATTAAAAAGTAGTCAAGCTAGTAAAGAAATTTATTATATTGAAGATTTTTTAAGAGCCTGTGAATTTCTTTATAATATATCTGATAATGCGGATAATGCAAGTTGCGATATAAGAAGATTACAAACAAAAATAGATAGAATAAAATTAGCGTTTTTTAAAAAAATAGAATTAGAAAAAGAATTAAAAACAAAGAATAATGATTTTAGAACATTAAAGAAAACAGAAAATGAAGGCACTAATTCTTTAAAAAAAGATATTATTAGAATATTTCCGGGTTTACAAGAAAAAATTAAAAAAATGTCATTGGGTAATTTACTTAATTTATTAAAAGATATGAAAAAAGAAAGAGAATCTTTAATTACATCAAATAATAATAAAAGTATTGAATTGGAATCAGAAATTATGGTTTATGAAGAAGATGATTTAGATTTTGATTATTTTTTTCAAAGAATTAATCTAGTTAATAACAAATTAGAAAATAGAATAGGACAAAGATAATTATGGATATACAAAAGAGTGTAATAAAGAAATTTAGAAAGAAAATATGGAGTAGGTTTGTAAAATCAATTAAAGAATATAATTTAATTGAAGAGGGAGATAAAATAGCTGTATGTATAAGTGGGGGTAAAGACTCTGCTTTATTAGCTGTTTGTATGGAAGAACTAAGACAACACGGACAATTTAAATTTGATTTAGAATTTATATGTATGGATCCAGGATATAATAAGAATTGTATAAAAAGAATAAAAGATAATATGAAATTAATTGGTTTAGATATAAACATGTTTGAAAGTCACATATTTGAAGTGGTGGATAAAAGTAAATTAGATTCGCCTTGTTATTTATGTGCAAGAATGAGAAGAGGATTTTTATATAACAAAGCAAAAGAGTTAGGATGTAATAAAATAGCTTTAGGACATCATTTTAATGATGTAATTGAAACAGTATTATTAAACATGTTATATAATGGTAGATTTGGAGGAATGCCTCCTAAAGTACATAGCGATAACTTTGAGAATATGGAATTAATAAGACCCTTGTATTATGTAAAAGAAGAGGATATTATTGCCTGGGCTAATTATAATAATTTAAGTTTTATAAGATGTGGTTGTTCTATTACAAAGAAGAAGAATGATTCAAAAAGAGCATATGTAAAAGACTTAATAAAAGATTTATCAAGAAGTAATCAAAATATAGATATAAATATATTTAGAAGTCTAGAAAACGTTAATATAAATACAATAAATGGATATGAAGAAAATAGTGTAAATCACAACTTTAATGACCTGTACAAAAACAATAAAAAGTGATATACTATTTATATCCTATATGGTGTATATCATAAATCCAACTAAGCGAATTATAGGGGATCTAAAGTATAGTTTGTGTTGAATGCTTACCCATTAAGTGTGTAAGAATCCTAATAATTATATGGGGATGCCCACCTTGATAATACAAGGGTTTATCGCTATAAACACTATGTGGGTTTTTTTATTGAAAAAATTTTAAAAAAGTTTATAATAGATTTTATTGCGGGGGTAATTATGATTGATTATAAGAAATTTTTATTAGAAGTATTTGGAGATATAAGTTTAAGAGATAATGAAATATTTTCTAAATTTTTAGAGGCAACCGGATATAAAATAAAGCATCCAGTAACATGTGATAGACCTGCAGATTTTTACAGAAGAAAAAAAAGAATTGAATTTCAAAGTGAAGATGATCAAAGAGAAATCACTTTAGTAGGTACACAAGAAAGTGGACCATTATATTTTGTATCTTCAAGCAAAAATCCAAAAAGTGGTGTAGTAAACAGGCTTTGGATAGATAATTTGACAGAAAAAAAACCAAGGATTTATTGCTTGTCTTGGCAACCAGATACGGATTATTTAATTTTGGCGGGGGGTTGTTTAAATTCTGATAATGAAATTAAAGAAATAACTATTGATTTATATGACAGACAAACATTATTAGAAAACGAAATAAAAAGTGCAGAAGAGATAGCGGTATTTTTAGCAAAACGAGAATTTGTACAAGTAATGTATGGTGGATTAATTCCTTCAAAAACAGTATATATAAGTTCTGAGGGAAATATACCATATTCAAACTTAATTGATGCAAAATCTTTATCTGCAAAGATATTACCAAAAAGAAAATCAAAATTATTAGGAAATATAGCAAAAATGCTTAAAAGATTAGGAAACTAATCTTTTTTCATTGACTATGTATATTTTGAAATATATAATAACTCTTAATAATTTAATTAGGAGGTATTTATGGAAAACAAATTTTTAGAACCAACAACTGAAAAAAAATACAAATTTGCCAAACCAAACACTGAACACAAAGATAGGTATATGATTCTTGCATTAAAGAAAAGTGGAATAGAAAGAGAGCTTTTTGGTAAACCACTTCTTATAATAGGAGACAAAACAGCAACTCAATTAAATTCAGAAGATAGAAATATAAGTGCTCAAATAGAATATCCAACATTTAGTTTAGTTGATCACGTTACACATGTGGCTATTACTGATATTGGAACATTTGAATTTTCTGGTAATGTTTCGAAAAACGGAGAAACACTTAGTATGTATGAAATAGGTCGTGGAGATATTGATGTTTTTTCAGCAAAATATACTGATTTTGTAGAAAAAAATCCAGAACTAGCTGCAATTTATGAAATACAAAAAGGAAGCGAACACAATACATTTCCATTTGAAATAGCTAGAATGAATGATAGAAAAATAGGGGAAAGTTTTGGTACTTCAAATGAACAACTTCTACGTAGAATGAGAAAGTCTGCTTTAAATTTAAGACGTATAAGCATTAACTCATTATTTAATGGCTTAATAGTTAATGGTAACGATGATGGAATAGAACAAAGAGAATTTGAAATTATAGAAATGTTTAGAAATGCAACTATTCCTGCTAGATTTATTGCTTCTTCTATTTGTCCAATAGCGGATATTTATAAACAAAAAACTGTGTTAATGGCTCAGAGAATTTGTGAAGCATTAAAAGCAAATTCTGAATCTAAATATACTCCTTATATATCTAAATTAGGAGCTGGAAGATGTAGAGTAATATCATTGGTAACTAAGAAACCAAGAACATAAAAAGATTTAATAAATCTTTTTTTATTTTATTAATAAATGATATAATTAAGTTGGTGATATTATGTGGTTAGATAGATTAAAAAAAATAATAAGTGAAGATAAAATTAATAAATTAAATTCTAAGACAGTTTTAATTATTGGATTAGGTGGAGTTGGTGGACATGCGCTTGAGGCAATAGTAAGAATGGGTATAAATAATATAATAGTTGTAGATAACGATGTATTTGATATTACAAACTTAAATAGACAATTATTATCATTAAATTCTAATGTAGGTAGATTAAAAGTAGATGTTGCAAAAGAAAGAATATTGGATATTAATAGAGATTGTAACGTTACTTGTATACCTAAATTTATAGATGAATCAAACATATCTGAATTATTTAATAATAAAATAGATTATGTGATTGATGCATGTGATACTATAACAACAAAGGTATTATTAATAAATGAATGTTTAAATAGGAATATTAAAATAATTAGTTCTATGGGAACGGGTAATAAATTACACCCAGAATTATTAGAAATAATTGAATTAAAAAAAACAACATATGATCCTATAGCAAAGGTATTAAGAAATAAATTTAAAAATGAGAAAAAGAAAATAATGGTTATATGTTCTAAAGAAAAAGGAATAAGTATAAAAGATAGAACACCAGGATCTACTAGTTTAGTTCCCAGTGTTGCTGGAATATTATGTGCTAGTTATGTTGTTAATGATATTCTAAAGGAGGACTAATATGGCTGATTTAGTTTTTAAATATGGTACTATGGGTAGTAGTAAAACAGCAATGGCATTAATGCTTAGATTTTCTTATATAGAAAATGATAAATCAGTATTATTTTTAAAGCCGAGATTAGATAATAGAGATGGTTCTACATTAGTAAAATCTAGAATAGGAATATCAGCTGAAGCATTAACATATGGGGAAGATGATTGCATACTAGATAAGTTTTGGGATGAAATATTAGATAGTGATATAGTTGTAGTAGATGAAGTACAATTTTCTACAAAAAAACAGATAGAAGATTTTAAAACTATAACAGAAGAATTAAATAAACCAGTTATTACATTTGGTCTTAGAACAGACTTCTTAACAAATTTATGGGAAGGCAGTAAAAGACTATTCGAATTAGCAACAGTAATAGAAGAATTAAATTTAAAATGTAGATGTGGTAACAGTGCAATAGTTAATGCTAGATTTAATAAAAAAGGAATAGTATATGAAGGAAAGCAATTAGAATTAGGAAGTAATGATAAATATAGAGCATTATGCTATGCTTGTTGGAAAAAAGGAGATCTCCTTGATGAAAGATAAAGAAGTAGAATTAAAAAAGGGATTAAATATTGATGTAATAAAAGATATTTCTAGAATTAAAAAAGAGCCATCTTGGATGACTGATTTTAGATTGAAATCATATGATGCATTTAATAAAATATCTATGCCTACATTTGGTCCGAAAATAGATATAGATTTTAATGAAATAACATATTATAAAAGAATAAATGATAAAGTGTTTGATAACTGGAATAATGTTAGATGTGATGTAAGAGATACTTTCTATGATATTGGTATTATGGAAGCAGAAGAAAAGTATTTAGGTGGAGTATCTACACAATTTGAAAGCGAAGTAGTATACCATAATATGTTAGATGAAATAAAAGAGAAAGGTATAATATTTACTGATACAGATACAGCTTTAAAAGAATATCCAGAATTATTTAAAAAACATTTTAATAACCTAGTAAAATATAATGAAAATAAATTTACAGCATTAAATGGTGCAGTGTGGTCTGGTGGATCATTTATATACATACCAAAGAATACTAAATTAGATAGACCATTACAAAGTTATTTTAGAATAAATACTAAAGATATGGGTCAATTTGAAAGAACAATTATAATAGTAGATGATAATTCAGAATTACATTATATAGAAGGATGTACAGCACCAACATATACAACAGATAGCTTACATGCTGCAGTTGTTGAGATATATGTAGGTAATAATGCAAAATGTAGATATACAACAATACAAAACTGGGCTACTAATATATATAATTTAGTTACTAAAAGGGCTATAGTTGATGATAATGGATTAATGGAATGGATAGATGGAAATATTGGTTCTAAAATAAATATGAAATACCCAGCATGTATATTAAATGGAAACGGTGCAAAAGGAACATGTATAAGTATAGCTGTTGCAGATAATCTTCAGATACAAGATACAGGGGCTAAGATGATACACAATGCACCAAATACAAAGAGTAATATAGTTGCTAAGAGTATTGCTAGAAACGGTGGAAATGCCACATACAGAGGGACAGTAAGAATAGGTAAAGATGCTATTAATTCAGTTGCAAGTATAAAATGTGATACTATCTTATTAGATGAAATATCAAAAAGTGATACAATTCCAAAGAATATAGTTATGAATGATTCTTCAACTATAGAACATGAAGCAACAGTATCTAAAGTAAGTGATGAAAAGTTGTTTTATATGAAAACTAAAGGTATAAGTGAAGACAAAGCAAAAGAAATGATAATTCTAGGATTTATAGATGAATTTAAAGAAGAATTACCAATGGAATATGCGGTTGAATTAAATAAATTACTTAAAAATATATTTTAGAAACTAAATGTGTTTTAAAAACCAAATATATATTACAAAACAAAGAATATGAGTTTAATAAATCAATTAAATTCATATTCTTTTAATTTGAATGAAATATCAAATAAAAGTATTATTTCCAGTGAAAGGAGAAATAATATGTTAAATCAAATTGTAATAGTAGGAAGATTAGTCAGAGACCCAGAACTAAGAGAAACGGAGGCCGGTAAAAAAGTTACCAATATAACTTTAGCCGTACCAAGAAGTTACAAGAATACTAATGGAGAGTATGAAACCGATTTTATAGATTGTGTGCTTTGGACAGGAATAGCAGAGAATACAAGCGAATACTGTAAAAAAGGAGATCTATTAGGAGTAAAAGGAAGAGTACAAACTAGAGTTTATGAAACAGAAGATGATAAAAAAAGACATGTAACTGAAGTAGTAGCAGAAAAAGTAACATTTTTATCCCCAAAAAGAGCAGATGAATAATCTGCTTTTGTTTTAGAGGTATTATGAATTATTATAAAGAAATAAAAACAGAATTAATAAATAATGAAGTTTATAAAAAAGTAAAAGATTATAGCAAGAATAAAAGTGATTTGAATACTTATTATAAAGTTGGTAAACTATTATCCGAAGCAGGAAAACATTATGGAGAGGGGATAATAAAAGAGTATTCTACAAAGTTATCTTTAGAATTAGGTAGAATATATAATGCTAGGAATTTATATAATATGAAACAATATTATATAAAAATATGTAGCAGTGAAATTTTGCAACCATTGGCTGCAAAATTGAATTGGAGTCACTATTGTGAGATGTTTAGTATAAAAGATGAGTATATAATATTTTATTATATACAAATATCAATTAAACTAAATTTAAGTAAAAGGGAGCTTAGAATAAAAATTAAAAATAGTGAATATGAAAGATTAGATGAAAATACTAAACTTAAATTAATTAACAACGTTGATACTAATGTTCAAGATTTTATAAAAAATCCAATACTAATAAAAAATAATTCTGATTATTTGGAAATATCAGAAAAAATACTAAAAAGATTAATTTTAGAAGATATAGATAATTTTCTTAGTGAATTAGGTAATGGTTTCTCATACATCAAAAATGAATATAAGATAAAACTTGGAGATAAGTATAATTACATAGATTTATTGCTTTTTAATATAGAATATAATTGCTATGTGGTATTAGAATTAAAAATCACAGAATTAAAGAAAGAACATATTGGACAAATACAAACATATATGAATTATATAGATAAAAATATAAAGAAAATAAATCAAGATAAAACAATTGGTATTATTATATGCAAGAAAGATAATACTTATATTATGGAATATTGTTCAGATGAAAGAATATTATGTAAAGAATACAAAATTATAAATATTTGACAATTGTTATAAAATATATATAATACAATGAAAAAGAGGGGGAATAATTATGCATGGACCAGTTTTATATGCGTTAAGAGAATCTAGTGGCTTAAGTCTTGTAGAGGCAGAAAGGGCAACAGGGTGTAGAACTGCTGCAATAGTTAAATATGAAAATGATGAAAAACCACCTGGGGACACATATTTATTAAGATTATCGACAATATGTGGTATGAAAAATAAAGTTATAAATAGTTTAAGCAGATTTGATGATGAAAATATAGAAAATGGGAAACAAAGATTGTTAAGACGTCAAATAATATTATTAAGAATTCTTAAATTCAAATTAGAAGGAATACCAATATTTAATGAAGAAGAAGCAGAAAAATATAGAGGGAAATAAAATTACTTTTTAGTTAACTTTAAACTATTAGTTAACTTATTTATATAAAATCACCATATAAGTAGGTGATTTTTATGTTTATAGGAAATAGATTAAAAGAACTTAGAAAATCAAAAGATATGACTCAATCAGAGTTAGGAAAGCTGATTAATGTTACAAAAGTTTCGGTATGTTGTTATGAAAAAGGAACAAGAACTCCTAGTTTAGATACACTTGATGATTTATCTTTGGTATTTGGTGTAGATGCTAATTATTTTTTAGGAAAAGATATTTCTGTTGTAAAAGAAAGCACCGAAACATATTCACATTATGTATCAAAAGAAGAACTAAAGTTTTTAAGTGAATTGAAGTTAAATAGAGAATTATATAAATTAATAATAGAAGATCCTAAAAGAGCAGTCGAATTAATAAATAAAAAGATGAAATAATGTTTATCATTATTTTTTTTATGATATAATTTCAGTAGGTGATAATATGAATATAATAGATATAATAAATAAGAAGAGAAATAATTTAAAGTTATCTTTTGATGAAATTAAATATATAATTAATGGATATGTAATAGATGAGATAAAAGATTATCAAATGTCATCTTTATTAATGGCTATTTGTATAAATGGTATGGATAGTGAAGAGACATATTTTTTGACTGAATGTATGTTGAATAGTGGAGATAAGATTAATTTAAGTTCTATACCTGGTATAAAAGTAGATAAACATTCAACTGGTGGAATTGGAGATAAAACCACTTTAATTGTTGGACCTATAGTTGCATCTTTAGGAGTTCCAGTTGCTAAAATGAGTGGAAGAGGTCTAGGATATACAGGTGGTACTATTGATAAGTTAGAATCAATTCCAGGCTTTAATGTAAATATAAATGCTGAAGATTTTATTAATCAAGTAAATAGAATAAATATATGTATTTCATCAATTAATAAAAATATAGTTCCAGCAGACAAAAAAATATATGCATTAAGAGATGTAACTGGAACAGTATCATCTATGTCACTTATAGCATCAAGTGTTATGAGTAAAAAACTAGCAACAGGTGCAGATAAAATATTATTAGATGTTAAATATGGAGTTGGCGCTTTACTTAAAACAAAAGAGGAAGCAATAGATTTAGCTAAGCTAATGATATATATAGGAAATAGTCATCAAAAAGAAACAATGGCTTTAATAACAAATATGAATTATCCATTAGGTAATATGATAGGTAATGCATTAGAAGTAAAAGAAGCAATTGATATATTAAATAATAGAGGTAATGCAGAATTAAGAGAATTATGCATTATAATTTCTACTTATATGGTTAGTATGTCTAAGGGTATTTCATTTGCAGATGCAGGTAAAGAAGTATTAGATTCAATTAAAACAGGAAAAGCATATAATAAATTTATAGAAATGATTAATTATCAAAAAGGAGATATATCAAAATTATATATTTCAGATAATATAATAGAAGTTAGATCAAATAAAGATGGATTCGTAAATGATATAAACGCACTAACTATTGGAGAAATATCAATGAAGCTTGGTGCTGGTAGAAAAACAAAAGAAGATGTAATAGATCCAGTAGTCGGAATAGAAATAGTCAAACATATTGGTTCATATGTTAAGAACAAAGATGTAATAGCTAGATTATATATAAATAAAGTAAATATAGATTCAAATGAAGTATTAAATGCATTTACTATAGAAAAAGAATTAAAAGAACAAGATAAAATAATATATGGTGTAATTAAATAGATTTTAATAATTATTTACATCGTATGAAATTATGTTATAATGAGAATATAAATATTAATAGGAGGTAAAATTATGGCTGTATGTAAAGAATGTGGAAAAGAAACAAAAACAAAAGCAAAATTTTGTCCAAGTTGTGGAGCAGAGTTTGGAGCAAAGAAAAAAGAAGTTTCAAAGACTGATGAAATTGGCGAAGTAATAAAAGAAAAAGTTGAGAAAGTATTAGATACTGATGATTCAACAAAAGAATATGAAAAGAAAGATGCTAAAGATAATTTAGCAATGGCTTTATTATCATATTTAGGATTCTTAGTATTAATACCATATTTCCTAGAAAAGAATTCAAAATTTGTAAGATATCATGCTATACAAGGAATGAATTTACTAGTAATATGGGTAGGATACTCAGTAGTTAGTGGTTTGCTTGGACTAATTAAAGTTACAAAAAGTGTTACATACTGGGGCTATGTATATGGAACAATGAAAATAACACCATGGTGGATTAATGTTCCTGTATATCTATTAGGCTGTGCTATTGGAGTATTAGCAATAATAGGTATAGTATATGTATGCCAAGGTAAAGCAAAAGAACTACCATTAATAAACAAATTAAAAATATTCAAATAAAAAGACTTATAAAAGTCTTTTTTAATTTATATTCGATATTTCTATTATTTTGTTCATATCATCGTCCTTGGCCATTATATTCTTGTGTATTTCCTTGCACTTTAAACATTTATATATAATTTTATATGTGTCATTATATTTTTCTATTCCAATTGGTTCTAATAATCCCTTACAATTATTTTCTCTATCTCCAGGATTTATATCTACGTGTTTAGAATATAAACAATATGGGCAATGATCTCTTGAAGTATAACTTAAAGGTAATACTTCTTTTTTACAGTTTTCACATACAAATGATTCATCTTTCTTACTAAATAATTTCATAATATCACCTTTTAAATTATACCATAATAAGTTATAATTGAAATAGGAAGTGATTATATGCATTATGAAGTAAAGCTAAATGATTTTGAAGGTCCACTAGACTTACTTCTTCATTTAATAAAACAATCTAATATTGATATTTATGATATAAGCTTAGAAGAAATAACTAATCAATATATGAGTTATATTAAAGATATGGAAGAATTAAATTTAGATGTTGCTAGTGAATATTTAGTTATGGCTAGTGAATTATTAGAATATAAATCAAGATCATTATTACCTAAATCAGAAGCTGAAGATGATGCATATGAAGAAGATCCAAAAGAAGAACTAATAAAAAGATTAATTGATTATAAAAGATATAAAGAAGTAACAGAGACATTTAAGAATTTAGAAAATGTAAGAGGAGATATATATACTAAGACTCCATCTGATATATCAGAATACTCTGAAGGTATAAAGAATAGTGAAGATATAACATTAAATGATCTTACAGATGCATTTAAAAAATTTATGGAAAGAAAAGAATATGAGAAGCCATTAAATACGACAATTACTTCAAAAGAATTATCTGTATCTGAAAGAATGCATTCAATAAGAGAAATATTAAAAAATAAAAAAGAATTAAATTTCTTTGAATTGTTTGATAATTATAAAAAAGACTATGTTATAGTAACATTTTTAAGTATACTAGAACTATCTAAAAACAATGAAATAGTTATTATTCAAGATAATAATTTTGAAAATATAATTATTAGAGGAAGTGAATAAATGAAAGCAGTATTAGAGGGTATATTATTTGTAGTTGGAGATGATGGTATTACTATTCCTGAAGTATGCAATATTTTAGATGTTGAAGAAGAAACAGCAAAGGAATTAATACTTGAACTTCGAAATGATTATTTAGATGAATCTAGAGGTCTTAGAATAGATTATCTTGGTAATTCTATAAAATTAACTACTAAAAGAGAACATAAAGATTATTATAAAAAACTAATAGAAGAATCAAGTAATACTTTATCTCAAGCTGCACTTGAAACATTAGCTATAATTGCATATAATGAGCCAATAACAAGAATAACAGTTGATGAATTAAGAGGTGTATATTCTGCACAAATAGTTAGAAAATTAGTAGCTAAAGGTTTTATAAAAGAAGTTGGTAAGGCAGACTTACCTGGCAGACCTATATTATATAAAACTACAAATGAATTTCTAGATTATTTTGGATTATCTTCTAGTAAAGACTTACCAAAAATAGAAAACGAAGAAATATTTAAAGAAACAGATTTATTTACTTCAAAATATAAAGAAAATGATGATAATATATTGATAAATGAATAATTAAAATATAAACTAAAAGTGAGGTGTAATATGAAATCAGTATCAATTTTACCCGCTGATATATATAGTGTAATTAATAAAAGTCTATTGAATGATAATGATAGATCTGTTTTATTTATGTTATATCAACCAATTGTAGGTAGTCTTGCTATTAGTTTATATTTTACTTTATGGTCAGATTTAAATAAAGATAGTGATAATTATACTCATCATCATTTGATGAATGTAATGAATTTAAGATTAGATGAAATAGTTGCCTCTAGAAAAAAGATTGAAGCAATAGGGTTATTAAAAACATATATTAATAAGGAAAATAATAGTTATATATATGAATTATATAGTCCTTTAACACCATCTGATTTTTTTATTAATCCTATTCTTGCCTCATCTTTATTATCTACAGTAGCTAAGAAAGAATATCAAGAATTAGTAAATTATTATAAAATAAAAAAGATTAATACATTAGATTTAGAGAATATTACAACACATTTTAGTGATATATTTATGATGAGTAATAAGTTAGAAGATGTAACTGAAAAAGATGTAAGAACAAAAGAAAAATTAGATCTTATAGTTGATGATGTATTAGATTTTAGCTTTATATTAACTAGTATATCTAAAATATTTAATGAAAAGAGTTTAACTCCTAGTCTAAGAAAACTAATAAATAGATTAGCGTATTTATATAATTATGATAATGAAATAATGATTAATATTATAAAAGATTCTTTAAATGAAAAAGGATTAATAAATGAATTAGAATTAAAAAAGAATTGTAAAAATTATTATTCTTTTGAACATAGTTCTAGTCCTAAATTAATATATAAATCTAGAAATAGTGTAAAAAAAGATGATGTAGAAATAAAAGATTTAAAAAATAAATTAATAGAATGCTTTGAGTGTACAACTCCATATGATTTTTTAAAAGCAAAATATGGTGGAAGTAAACCAACCCCTAAGGATATAAGTCTAATAGAAGGTCTATTAGTAGATCAAGAATTAAATCCAGGAGTAGTAAATGTATTAGTTGATTATGTATTAAGAACTAATGATAAGAAATTAAATAAGAATTTTGTTGAGGCAATAGCAAGCCAGTGGAAAATGAGTAATATAAATACAGTCAAAGATGCTATGTTACAAGCAGAAAAAGAATATAGAAAAATAAATACAGGATATAAGAATAAAAAAGAATATACAAAGGAACAAGAAAAGCTTCCTACTTGGTATGGAAAAGATATTAAGAAAGAAGAAATGAGTAATAAAGATTTAGAAGAATTACAAAATATGTTAAATGAGTTTGAGTAGGTGATTTATGAAAAATTTAAATAATACTAATATGTTTTCTAAAAATGTAGAGAGTGCATTAAAAAAAGAGTTCTTAGAAGCAAGAAAAGATCCTTTTTTTGATGAATATTTAAGAAAGATACATCTTACAAATGAGGTATTAATGCAATATACATCAAGATTACAAACATCATTTAATGAATGTAAGAATTGTTCCACATGTAAAAATTTAGAAAGTTGTAAGAATGAAGTGTTTGGTTTTTACTTAGAACCAGTTGAGAACAATAATAAGTTGAATTTTGAATATAAAGCGTGTAAATATAATATTAAAAAATTAGAAGAAGAAAAAAGTAATAAGAATGTATATGCTATGGATATTCCAAAAGAAATAAAGAATGCAAAGATGAAAGATATATTTTTAGATGACAAAAGTAGAAAAGAAGCAATAAATTGGTTAGTTCTATTTGTTAAGAACTATGATAAAAAAACCAAAACAAAAGGATTATATTTAAATGGTAATTTTGGTTCTGGTAAGACATATCTTATAGCTGCAGCATTTAATGAATTAGCTAAAAAAGATATAAGATGTGCAATAATATATTGGCCAGAATTTATAAGAACTTTAAAAGCCTCATTTGATGATGATTTTAAAGAGAAATTTGAACATATAAAAAGAATACCAGTATTATTAATAGATGATATAGGTGCAGAGAATGTTACTCCTTGGGGTAGAGATGAAATATTAGGTACTATTCTTCAATATAGAATGGAAGAAGGATTAACAACATTCTTTACATCTAACTTAAATTATGAAGAATTAGAGACAGCTTTAGCTGTATCAAGAAACAAAGTTGATTCATTAAAAGCAACAAGAATAATGGAAAGAATAAAAAATCTTACTATTAATATGACTATGATTGGTGAGAATAAGAGAGATTGACAAAATAAATAAAAAGTAATATACTTTAAACATAAATACATTGAAAAAGGACATGGTTATTAATTTAATGATGTAGAGAGTTAATGTTTGGTGAAAATTAACACATTGATTAATAATTACTCCCTTTCTAGTAGAACTATAAAAGTAGTTCCGGATAACACCGTTATAAAAGTAAGTTAAACCTAGGATGGTACCGTCTTTATGACTCCTTATCCGAGGTTTTTTATTTTGAAAGGAGATAATATGATAAATATTAAAGAAAATGAAAAATTAAACATGTTAAACCACAGTTGTGCTCACTTATTAGCACATGCAGTAAAGCATCTATATCCAAGTGCTAAGTTTTGGGTTGGACCAGTAATAGAAGAAGGATTCTATTATGATATTGATTTAGGAGATAAATCATTAACAGAAGAAGATTTACCATTAATAGAAAAAGAAATGAAGAAAATATCTAAAGATGATAAATTAATTAAAAGATTAGAAATAAGTAAAAAAGAAGCTTTAGATATGTTTAAAGATGATGTTTATAAAGTTGATTTAATTAGTAGAATGGAAGATCCAGATACTATTATTTCAGCATATCAACAAGAAGATTTTATAGATTTATGTAGAGGACCACATGTTAACTCAACTAAAGAATTAAAATATTTTAAATTATTAAAAGTTAGTGGTGCTTACTGGAAAGGTGATTCTAAAAATAAAATGCTTCAAAGAATATATGGAATATGCTTTGATAATGAAGAAGAATTAAATCAATATTTATTATTTTTAGAAGAAGCAAAGAAAAGAGATCATAGAAAATTAGGAAAAGAATTAGATTTATTTAGTATAGATCCATATGTTGGTAGTGGTCTAATATTATGGCATCCTAAATTATCTATTGTTCGTGAAGAAATAGAATTATACTGGAGAAAAGAACATAGAAAAAGAGGATATGAATATGTATATACACCACATGTAGGTATGAGTAATCTTTGGGAGACAAGTGGTCACTTAAAGAACTTTGCTGCAGGTATGTATCCTCCAATGAAGATGTCATCAAAAGATGAATTAGAAGATGCAACTTATTATGTTAAACCAATGAGTTGTCCATTCCACGTAAGAATATATAAGAGCAGATTAAGAAGTTATAAAGAATTACCAATTAAATATTGTGAATTAGGAACTGTATATAGATTCGAACCTACTGGAGCTTTACATGGAATGTTAAGAGTAAGAGGATTTACTCAAGATGATGCACATTTAATATGTACAGAAGAACAATTTAAAGGTGAAGTAAATAAATTAATAGATTTTGCTATAGAAATAAATAAAACTTTTGGATTTGATAATATGAAAGTATATCTATCTGTTAGAGATCTTGAGAGTAAAGAAGCAAAATATATAGATAATGAACCAGTATGGCAATTAGCAGAACAAACATTAGAGCAAATATTAGTTGATAGAAATATTGAATATAAAAAAGATATTGGTGGAGCTAAATTCTATGGCCCAGCAATAGATATGAAAGTATTAGATTCACTTGGAAGAGAATGGCAAGGAACAACTATTCAATTAGATATGAATCTTCCAGAAAGATTTGGTATGAAATATATCGGTTCTGATGGTCAAGAACATACACCAGTAATGGTACATAGAACAGTTCTAGGATCAATGGAAAGATTTGTTGGTACATTAATAGAACACTATGCAGGAGCATTCCCACTTTGGTTAGCACCAGTTCAATTAAAAGTACTACCAGTAAATAGTGAGTTTCATATGGAATATGCAAGTAAGATATTTGAACTACTAAAAGATAATGGATTTAGAGTTGAAATAGATGATAGAAATGAAAAACTTGGATATAAAATGAGAGAAGCACAAACAATGAAAATACCATACTCAGTAATAATTGGAGAAAAAGAAAGAGATAATAATACAATTAGTTATAGAGAATTTGGAAAAGAAGATACAACAACAGTTTCTGTTGAAGAATTTATATTGATGTTAAATAAAAAGATAAGTGATAAAAAATAACTTATCTTTTTTTTGCTAAAAATCTAAGGGAAATATCAAACAAAAAGAAAATATATATATGAATATATTTTTTTAAGGGAGATAAATTATGAATAAGTTAGAGGTTTTAGAACGTGAAATTAAAATAAAAACAGTAAATGAAAAGGATTATATATCTTTGACTGATATTGCAAAATATAAAGATAAAAGGGCCGAAATTATAATTCAAAATTGGCTTAGAAATAGAATGACAATTGAATTTTTAGGATTATGGGAAAAACTAAATAATCAAATTTTTAAACACCTCGAATTCGATGTGTTTAAAAATAAAGCTGGATTAAATAGTTTTGTTTTATCTCCAACACAATGGATAAAAGCCACAAATTCAATTGGAATTATTACTAAATCCGGAAAAAATGGTGGAACATATGCTCATAAAGATATTGCTTTTGAGTTTGCAATGTGGATATCGGTTGAATTTAAATTATATCTAATAAAAGATTATGAAAGACTAAAAATGGTTGAACAGAATAAACCTGAGTGGGATTTAAAAAGATTTCTATCAAAAATTAATTATAGTATACACACAGATGCAATAAACAGAATAATAATTCCAAAATCATTAAATAAAGTTCAATTAAACATGATATATGCAAGTGAAGCGGATTTAATTAATGTTGCATTGTATGGAATTACTGCAAAGGAATGGAGAATAAGGAACAAAAATAAAATTGGAAATATAAGAGATTATTCAAATATAGCCGAACTTGTTTGTTTAGTTAATTTAGAAAGTTTAAATTCCGTATATATAAACGAAGGATTAAGTCAAAAGGACAGATTATTAAAATTAAATAAAATTGCAATTCAACAGATGGAAGTTCTAACTAATGATATTAGAATAAAAAAACTTGAAAATAAAAACAAAAATAAAAACAATTTATGATATAATTTTATTAAATATGGAGGTTATATGAATAAGATAGTAGCTATGGTTGGTATGACGGGTGCAGGTAAATCTATTGCATCTAAGCATTTAGAAGAATTAGGCTGGCAAATGGTATATTTTGGTGGAATTACTTATGACAGAATGAAAGAAGAAGGAATAGAATATACACCAGAAAATGATAAAAATATGCGTATGCAAATAAGAAAAGATTATGGTATGGGAGCATATGCAATATTGTCTCTACCAAAATTAAAAGAGTCAATTGAAAAAGGAAACGTTATTATTGATGATTTATATTCATGGGCAGAATATGAAGTATTACAAAAAGAATTTGGAGATAATATAGTATTGATATGCGTTACAGCAGATAAAAACATTAGATATGAAAGACTAAGAACAAGAGAAAAAAGACCATATACAAAAGAAGAAGCAATAGATAGAGACTTAAATGAAATAGGGAATTTAGATAAAGCAAGACCAATTGCCTATGCAGATTACTTTATACTTAACAATGGAACAATAGATCAATATAAACAAAGATTAGATGAAATACTAAAGATGATATAAAGTTATTTATTAACTTTATATTTTTTGTTATAATTTCATTAGGTGATAATATGAATAAAATTAAAGAATACTATAAAAGAATAAGTGAAGCAGCATACAAAAATAATAAAATAGCAATATTTATGTTAATTGATATGTTAATATGGTATGTATTTTATGGATCTACATTAACAGATTATTTGAATTATGAGTTCTATAAGAGATCTTTTAAAGAAAGAATTAAATATGCTGTTGTAAGAACACAGGGCAAATTCTATGAAAAAGTTAATCCTTCTAAGTATAAGGAGTTTTTCACTATAAAACCAAACTTCTTAGAAAACTTTAAAGAATACATAAAAAGAGATTATTTTATACCATCTTTTGGTATGGAAAAATTAAATGAATTTTTAAAGAACAATAAAGAATTTATTATTAAGCCTATTGATGGATTAGGTGGTGCTGGTGTAAGAAAAATGAGTTCGAATAGTGTTCGTAATATGAAGGAGTTTTTAAATAAACTAGAAGAAGATAGAATGTTTCTTGAAGAATTGATTATTCAACACAAGAAGATGAGTATGTTATGTGAGGCTAGTGTTAATACGTTAAGAATAATGACTTTTGCAAATAATGGTAAGAGTGAAATAATATACGCTGCACTAAGAGTTGGAAATGGTCATAATGAAGTAGATAATTTTCATAAAGGTGGAATGGGCGTTGAAATAGATACTAAAACAGGCAAATTAAGAGGAAACGCCATTGATAAAGATTTAAATAAATATAAAAAGCATCCTGTAAGTAAATTATATTTTGATAAGTTTCAACTACCTTTTTGGAAAGAAACAAGAGAATTAGTATTAAAATGTGCTTTAATAAATAAAGATATAAAAGTAGTAGGTTGGGATGTTGCTATAACTAAGACAGGTCCTATATTAGTCGAAGGCAACAGAAGAGCTGGGTTTGATTTACCTCAAGTTTTATCAGATCATGGAAGAAAAGATATAATTAACCATGTAAACAATGAATTAAATAGAAAATAGGTGTATATGAAGAAATTAAATATATTAATAATACCAAGTTGGTATCCAAATGAAAAAGATCCATTATGGGGTAATTATTTTATAAGACAAGCTAAGGCATTAAATGATTATGCTAATGTATCAATGTTACATATAAATAGAGTTGGTATAAAAGAAATAAATAAGTTATTTAAAACTAAGAAAACAGATGGATATGATGATAAAATATATGATTTTAAATTTTATAAAACAAGTATATTGAATTTAAAATCATTGAGTGTTGATTATTCGTTTGAATTATATGCAAAAGCTGCATATAAAGCTTATAAAAAATTTATATTAAAAATAGGTAAGCCAGATATTATATTGGTTGAGAGTATATTACCCGCTGGTATTGCTGCTAAATATATATCAAAAAAAGAAAATATACCGTATATAATTCATGAACATTCTGAAGATATAATGAAAAATGAATTATATAAAAAATATACAAAAGAAATTATTAATGACGCAGATAATTATATGGCAGTTAATGGTAATATGAAGAAGAATATTATTGATCTAGGAAGAAAAAATTGTAATATTATTCCTAACTTTATTGATTGCAATAGATATAGTTTAAAACCAAAAAAAGATAGTAAATATTTTACTTTATTAAATATGTCTAATTTTTATAAAGTTAAAGCAGTAGATGTGTTATTAAAAGCATTAGATATAGTAATAAATAAGTATAATGTAAAAGATATAAGATTAAAAATAGTTGGTACAGGGGAATTTAAAGATTATTATATGAATATATCTAATGAATTAAAATTAAATAAATATGTTGATTTTATGGGATACATTCATAATGATTTAATACCAGATATAATATCTAATACTGATGTATTATGTGTAACAAGTACTTTTGAAACATTTTGTATACCAATTATTGAATCACTTGCTAGTGGAAGACCAGTAATATCAACTAAATGTAATGGACCAATGGAAATAGTTAATAAAGATAATGGTATTTTAGTTGAAATTAATGATGTTGAAGAATATGCTAAAGCAATTGTAAATATGAAAAAAAATTATAATAAATATAATAAAAAAGATATAAGAGAATATGCAATATCAAATTATGATAAGAGTTCAGTATGTAAAAAAATAATAAAAATATGTGAAGATACTATAAATGGTGATTAAATGAGATTAAGAAAAATAAAAGAAGCTAAAAACGAAATAGAAAAGAGTAATTATTGTGTATTAAATCCATCTACTAACAAGGGTAAGTGGAATAAAGTATTTAATAATAACAATCCAATATATATTGAAATAGGTATGGGTAAGGGCAAGTTTATAAGAGATAATGCTATTAAATATCCTAATATTAATTTTATAGGCATAGATAAATATGATACTTTGGTATATAAAGCAATAAAAAACATAGATATTAATATACCTAATCTTAAAGTAATTAATATAAATGCCGAGAATTTAAATGACATATTTAATAAAGAAATAGATTTAATATTCCTAAATTTTTCTGATCCTTGGCCAAAAGAAAGACATGAAAAAAGAAGACTAACTAATGAAAAATTTCTTAAAATATATGAATCAATATTTAAAAATATTGATAAAATAGTATTAAAAACAGATAATATGAATTTATTCGAATATTCATTGAAATCCCTTAATAATTATGGCTATACCTTTGATAATGTATCCTTGAATTTGCATTCAAATAATAAAGAAGATATAATAACAACTGAATATGAAGAAAAATTTATGAAAAAAGGAAATAGTATTTATCAACTAGAATGTCATAAATAAGGTATTTAACAAATTGATAAAACGTGTTATAATAAAAAATAGAGTAGGTGAACTCATGAAGAAAGTAATACTGATTTTATTTATAATTATTTTTCTTAGTGGATGCATGAAAGTCTCTGAGTTTAAAAGTAATGATGTAGATAACGTATTAAATAGATTATTAAAAGAAAAAACATCTCTAGTTAATAATTCATCTAAAGGATATAAATATTATTTACCTTTAGGAGTAGAGTTAATTAATAGCAATGATTATAATGAAGAATTATATAGTCATGGAGATTATTATTATTTATATATAGACTTAGTAAATTATTATTATAATGAAGATGTAGAATATTCTATAAATGAGAATTTGTTTTATTCAAAATCAATTGAGTATAATAATTTATCTGGATACATAGAAATAGAAGAATTATCAGATTCATATAAAGTAGAATTTGTATATAATCATTCAAAAATAGAAGCATTTGTAAGAAAAGAAAATTTAAAACGTGCTATAATAAATATGTGTTATAT
>Ga0209373_10001569_pt1 | contig 26082 bp, 37 predicted proteins | sample Higcelweek5metaG_FD_187173 | JGI IMG/M metagenome (GOLD analysis project Ga0209373, IMG submission 187173) | Freshwater pond sediment microbial communities from the University of Edinburgh, under environmental carbon perturbations - High... | ecosystem: Environmental > Aquatic > Freshwater >... | reverse complement strand
CAGGCAACCGATTTGAATAACACAAACTTTAAAAAATGAGGAAGTCAAAACCTAAGAAACGGATCATTTTACCAGATCCTAAATTTAATGATGTACTTGTTACACGTTTTGTAAACGACCTTATGGTCGATGGTAAAAAAACAGTTGCCTATAGTGTGTTCTATGATTCAATGCAGATAGTTGCCGATAAATTAAAAGGCGAAGAACTATCTCCTCTCGAAATCTGGAAAAAAGCCCTTGAAAATATTACTCCTCAGGTTGAAGTTAAAAGCCGCCGTGTTGGTGGTGCAAACTTCCAGGTTCCTATGGAGATTCGTCCCGAAAGGAAAATTTCAATTTCAATTAAAAATATGATTTTATATTCCCGCAAACGGGCCGGGAGATCAATGAGTGAAAAACTTGCTGCTGAAATTCAAGCTGCCTTTCATGAAGAAGGTGGTGCTTTCAAACGTAAGGAAGAAATTCACCGTATGGCTGATGCCAACCGTGCATTTGCCCATTTCCGTTTTTAATACATTGGTTTTATATAGTTATTGGTTTAGTTTAGAAAACAGATTGGTTTTATAATGGCAAAAAGAGATTTACAAAATACACGCAATATTGGGATTATGGCCCACATCGATGCCGGAAAGACAACGGTTTCTGAACGTATCCTGTATTATACAGGATTAACTCATCGTATTGGTGAGGTTCATGATGGCGCTGCCACAATGGATTGGATGGAGCAGGAGCAGGAGCGTGGTATTACAATCACTTCTGCCGCTACAACTACATTTTGGACACATAACGAAATTGAGCACAAAATTAACATTATTGATACTCCGGGGCACGTCGATTTCACTGTTGAGGTGGAACGTTCGCTACGGGTACTCGATGGTGCTGTTGCTCTTTTCTGTGCTGTTGGGGGGGTTGAAGCACAATCAGAAACTGTTTGGAGACAAGCAGAGAAATATGGTGTGCCGCGGATTGCATTCGTAAATAAAATGGACCGTTCAGGTGCCGATTTTTACAATGTTTTAAGAGAAGTAAAAGAGAAACTGGGCGCAAACCCAATGCCATTACAGCTTCCAATTGGTGCGGAAGATACTTTCACTGGCGTGGTCGATTTAGTTCAGATGAAAGCCATTGTTTGGCACGATGATAAAGAACAAGGTGTAAACTTTTCATTGACTGATATTCCAGCAGATATGGTTGATCAAGCTAAAGAATGGCGCGAGAAACTTGTTGAGGCTGTGGCAGAACAAGATGAAGAGTTGATGGAACGTTTCTTCGAAGATTCTAATTCCATTACAGAAGACGAGATGAAAGCTGTTATCCGTAAAGCAACAATTGCTGGGATTATTATTCCTATGTTTTGCGGATCGGCGTTCAAAAATAAAGGTGTTCAGCTATTGTTGGATGCTGTTTGCGAATACCTTCCAAGTCCACTTGATAAAGGTGACCTCATTGGCCGCGATATCGACGATTTTGAAGAAATTGTTACGCGAAAAGCTGATGCTGATGAACCAATCGCTGCCCTCGCATTCAAAATTGCAACCGATCCTTATGTCGGAAGGTTGACATTTGTTCGCGTTTATTCAGGCAAGCTTGAAGGAGGAAGCGCTTATTACAATCCGCGCACACGTAAAAAAGAACGTATCTCGCGTATTTACCAAATGCACTCTAACAAACAACAACCCCGCGATGTCATCGAAGCTGGTGATATTTGTGCAGTTGTTGGTTTAAAAGATGTTCGCACGGGCGATACTCTTTGCGATATAGACAAACCAATCGTTCTCGAGTCAATGTCATTTCCCGAGCCCGTTATTGGTATCGCTGTTGAACCTAAAACACAATCCGACCTCGATAAATTAGGAATCGGGCTTTCTAAGCTTGCTGAAGAAGATCCCACATTCCGTGTAAATACCGACCAGGAAACCGGGCAAACCATCATTCGAGGTATGGGTGAACTTCACCTCGAAATCATTGTTGACCGGTTACGTCGCGAATTCAAGGTAGAATGCAACCAGGGTAAACCTCAGGTAGCATACAAGGAAGCAATCAAAGGCTCTGTTGAACTTCGCGAAGTTTTCAAAAAACAATCAGGTGGCCGTGGAAAATTTGCCGACATCATTGTAAGGGTTGAGGCGGCTACAGAAGGAAAATTGGGTCTTGAATTTGTTGATGCCGTGAAAGGTGGAAATATTCCCCGCGAATATATCCCGTCGGTTGAAAAAGGATTTAAGGCTGCAATGGCAAACGGACCGCTTGCCGGTTATACCGTAGAAGCGTTGAAAGTTACATTGCTCGATGGTTCATTCCATGCAGTTGACTCTGATTCTCTTTCGTTTGAAATTTGCGCAAAACAAGCATTTAAAAGTGCAGCTTCGAAAGCAAAACCAACATTGTTGGAACCGATCATGAAAGCTGAAATTGTTACACCCGATGAATACATGGGTGATATTATTTCTGACTTAAACCGTCGGCGGGGTCATGTCGAAGGGATGGAAACCAAAGGAGGTGCACGTGTTATTAAAGCAAAAGTTCCGTTGGCCGAGCAATTTGGTTATGTAACGGTACTTCGTACACTCTCTTCAGGGCGTGCAACCAGTTCAATGGAATTCTCGCATTACGAAGAAGTACCAAAGAACATTGCCATCGATGTCCTTACAGAGGTAAAAGGCCGAGTAGATTTACTATAATTTGATACAATTATAATTATGAGTCAAAAAATCAGAATTAAGCTGAAATCGTACGATCACAACTTGGTTGACAAGTCGGCTGAAAAGATCGTGAAGACAGTAAAAGCCACCGGAGCAGTAGTTAGCGGGCCAATCCCACTACCAACACACAAACGGATTTTTACGGTTTTGAGTTCAACATTTGTGAACAAAAAATCACGCGATCAGTATCAGCTCAGCTCATACAAAAGGTTGATCGATATTTACAGCTCAACAGCTAAAACAATCGATGCACTAATGAAACTTGAATTGCCAAGTGGTGTTGAGGTTGAAATTAAAGTTTGATAATTTAAAAGAGTAAAAAATGCCAGGATTAATTGGAAAAAAAATCGGAATGACATCCGTATTCAGTGTTGAGGGGAAAAACATCCCATGCACTGTTATCGAGGCTGGCCCTTGCGTGGTTACTCAGGTGAAAACTGAAGTAAACGATGGATACTCTGCAGTTCAAATTGGTTTTGATGAAAAGAAAGAAAAACACACAACCAAAGCCGAACTCGGGCATTTCAAGAAGGCAGGGACAACCCCAAAACGTGAAGTAATCGAAATCGATGCTTCAGACGATTTGGATGTAAAATTAGGTGACACAATCACCGTAGACATGTTTACAGATACTCCATGGGTGTCGGTTACCGGAACAACAAAAGGTAAAGGCTTCCAGGGTGTTGTAAAACGTCACGGTTTTCATGGTGTTAACGATGCTACACACGGACAGCACAACCGTTTACGTGCCCCGGGTTCACTCGGTGCATCATCATGGCCTTCAAGAGTATTTAAGGGCATGAGAATGGCTGGACGTGATGGTGGAAACACTGTTACGATAGATAACCTTCAGGTATTAAAAGTAATTCCTGAAAGTAATTTATTGGTAGTAAAAGGTTCGGTTCCCGGAGCCAGAGGTTCATACTTAATTATTTGGAAGTAATGGAATTAAACGTAGTTAACATTCAAGGAAAAGAAACCGGGAAAAAGGTTGAATTAAACGACCAGATTTTCGGTGTTGAGCCTAACGATCATGCAATCTATCTCGATGTGAAGCAATATCTGGCAAATCAACGTCAGGGAACTTCAAAATCGAAAGAACGTGCAGAAGTGTCTGGAAGTACACGTAAGCTCAAAAAGCAAAAAGGTACAGGTACCGCTCGTGCAGGTAGTATTAAATCGCCTGTATTTCGTGGTGGAGGCCGTATGTTTGGTCCTCGTCCCAGGAATTATGAATTCAAATTGAATAAAAAAGTAAAACTCCTGGCACGTAAATCAGCTCTTTCATATAAAGCTAAGGATAACGGCATTATCATACTTGAGGATTTCAATTTTGATGCTCCAAAAACCAAGGAATTTGTTGCAATTCAGAATAATCTGAAAATAAACGATAAAAAGTCATTATTCGTTTTATCAGAAGTAAATAAAAATATATATTTGTCATCCAGAAATTTACAAGGGGTAAAGGTTATAACCGTCTCTGAGTTAACAACTTATGACATCCTTAACGCTTCTTCTGTAATATTATTAGAAGGTTCGCTGGAAAAAATCGAAGGTGTGTTTAACAATTAATTCAAGAAAAATGGAAATTTTAATTAAACCATTGGTTACAGAAAAGATGACGGCACAGTCGGAAAAACTGAACCGTTTTGGCTTTATTGTAAACCGCCAAGCAAACAGGAGCCAGATAAAGAGTGCAGTAGAACAGCTTTATGGCGTTGAGGTGAACGCAGTAAATACAATGGTATATGGTCCTAAAACCAAATACCGTTATACAAAATCAGGCGTTCAAAAAGGAAAGGTAAGTGCTTATAAAAAAGCCATTATTACCTTGGCCGAAGGACAAACAATAGATTTCTATAGCAATATTTAATATAAAAATGGCAGTAAGAAAATTAAAACCTGTATCACCTGGTCAAAGGCACAAGATAATTGGAACCTTTGATACAGTGACAGAGTCAACACCTGAAAAGTCGTTGTTAGAGCCCATTAAGAGAACTGGTGGTAGAAATAGTGCCGGTCGAATGACAATGAGGTATATAGGTGGTGGGCACAAGCGTAAATACCGTATTATCGATTTTCAACGCGATAAAAATGGTATTGAAGCTGTCGTAGAATCCATTCAGTATGATCCAAACCGTAGTGCACGTATCGCATTATTGGTTTATACCGATGGGGAAAAGAGGTATATGCTCGCACCAAACGGATTGAAAGTTGGTCAGACCGTTGTAGCTGGTGACGATGTTGCCCCTGAAATTGGAAATGCCCTTCCACTTGCCAGGATTCCACTTGGCACCCTTGTTCATAATATTGAGCTCCGACCCGGTCAGGGAGGTGTAATGGCTCGAAGTGCCGGAACATATGCTCAGGTTCTTTCCCGCGAAGGAAAGTATGCAACTCTGAAGTTACCTTCAGGGGAATCGCGCATGGTACTAACTACCTGCAAAGCAACTGTAGGTACTGTTGGAAACACAGAACACAATCTCGAACGTTCAGGAAAAGCTGGCCGTTCACGCTGGTTGGGACGTCGTCCGAGAGTTCGTGGTGTTGTAATGAACCCTGTCGATCACCCAATGGGTGGTGGAGAAGGACGTGCCTCTGGAGGACATCCACGTTCTCGTAAGGGTCTGTTAGCTAAAGGATACAAAACACGTCATCCTAAAAAAGCTTCCAGCAAGTACATATTGGAAAAACGTAAGTAATAATTTGTAAAAGGTAAGAAGTATGAGTCGTTCATTGAAAAAAGGGCCTTTTATCGCTGTCAAGCTAGAGAAAAAAATCTTAAGCATGAATGAAGCAGGTAAAAAGAGCGTTCTAAAGACATGGGCCCGTGCATCAATGATTTCTCCTGATATGGTTGGACACACAATCGCTGTCCACAATGGAAACAAATTCATTCCTGTATATGTGACCGAAAACATGGTAGGGCATAAGTTAGGTGAGTTTGCACCAACCCGTACGTTCAGGGGACACGCCGGTAACCGCAAGTAAGGCGTGAATTGTTAAAATCATCTTAAAAGAAAGACAATGGGTGCTAGAAAAAGAAATACTGCAAATCAGCGTAAAGAAGAAAAAAAGAAGCAATACTTCGCTGTGCTTCGCAACTGTCCCACTTCACCACGTAAGATGCGATTAGTTGCCGACATGGTTCGGGGGATGGAAGTTAACCGAGCCCTCGATGTTTTGAAATTTTCATCAAAGGAAGCCTCTCAACGGGTTGAGAAACTTTTACTTTCAGCCATCGCCAACTGGCAGGCTAAAAATGAAAGCGAACGAATTGAAGAGAGTAATCTTATTGTTTCAAAAATATTTGTTGATTCAGGCCGGATGTTGAAAAGAGTGCAACCCGCCCCACAAGGCAGGGCACATCGTGTTCGCAAAAGATCGAATCACGTAACAATATATTTGGATAAAAAAAATCCGGTTACCGAATAACCATTAAATAGTAATACATGGGACAGAAAACTAATCCGATTGCAAATCGTTTAGGAATCATCAGAGGATGGGATTCCAACTGGTTCGGTGGGAATGAATATGGCGATAAGCTTGTAGAAGATTACAAAATCCGTAATTATTTGAATGCTCGTTTAGCAAAAGCAAGCGTTTCAAAAATTATCATTGAACGTACTCTGAAGCTTATAACAATCACTGTTCACACATCGAGACCGGGTATTATTATTGGTAAAGGTGGCCAAGAAGTTGACAAACTGAAAGAAGAGTTGAAAAAAATCACTTCAAAAGAGGTTCAGATCAACATTTTCGAAATTAAAAGACCAGAATTGGACGCACAAATAGTTGGAAGTAATATTGCCCGTCAAATTGAAGGCAAGATTGCGTACCGACGCGCAGTGAAAATGTCAATCGCATCAACCATGAGAATGGGAGCAGAAGGTATCAAGGTGCAGGTATCCGGAAGGCTCAATGGCGCTGAAATGGCACGTTCCGAAATGTACAAGGATGGAAGAACTCCATTGCACACACTCAGAGCTGATATCGATTATGCCCTTGCCGAGGCTCTTACCAAGACTGGGCTAGTGGGTGTAAAAGTTTGGATCTGCAAAGGCGAAGTTTACGGAAAACGTGACCTTTCACCCAATGTAGGTATGAAGAGTGCTACTGGAGGAAATACAAGAAGCGGTGGTGCTGCCCCAAAAGGCGGTAATCGCAGGAAAAAAAAGTAATTAACCCTTAAATACGATTAAGGATGTTACAACCAAAAAAGACAAAATTTAGAAGAGTTCAGAAAGGAAAAATGAAAGGGGAGGCCCAACGCGGGAATCAACTAGCATTCGGTTCATTCGGAATAAAATCACTCGAAACGGCTTGGATCACGGGCCGTCAGATTGAAGCAGCTCGTGTTGCAGTTACCAGGCACATGCAGCGTCAGGGTCAAATATGGATCCGTATCTTTCCTGATAAACCCATCACCAAAAAACCTGCAGAGGTTCGTATGGGTAAAGGAAAAGGTGCTCCCGAGGCCTTCGTTGCTCCCGTAACACCGGGCAGAATCATTATCGAAGCCGAAGGCGTTCCTTTTGAAATGGCTAAAGAAGCACTCCGTCTGGCAGCCCAAAAACTGCCAATTACTACAAAATTTGTGGTACGACGCGATTTTGTTGAATCGATAGCCAGCGAATAGTTTTTAACATCAGATCATTTAAAAATATTTACCTGATGAAAAATTCGGAAATAAAAGAGTTTACAACAAAAGAGATCGCTGAACGCATCGATACAGAGAAAGACAAACTTACGCGTCTGAAGTTGAACCATGCAATTTCACCTCTTGAAAACCCAAAGGTTTTAACAGAGACTAGAAAGAACATCGCAAAACTTAAAACAGAAATGCGTAGTCGTCAGTTAACTGAGAACAAGTAATTATTCAAAAGAGATGGAAGAAAATACAAGAAACCTCAGGAAGGAACGTATCGGTGTTGTTGTTAGCAACAAAATGGACAAAACCATCGTCGTCGCTGAAAAACGTAAAATGATGCATCCTATTTACGGAAAATTCGTAAACAAGACGTCAAAATTTTACGCCCACGACGAGAAGAATGATTGCAACATTGGCGATACAGTTAAAATTATGGAAACCCGTCCGTTAAGTAAAACTAAGGGATGGCGTCTAGTAGAAATCATTGAAAGAGCTAAGTAACCATGATACAGCAAGAAAGTAGATGTAATGTGGCCGACAACAGTGGAGCCAAAGAAGCATTGGTAATCCGGGTACTGGGAGGTACAGGGAAACGCTATGCAACATTGGGCGATTTGGTTGTTGTTACCGTAAAAAGCGCTATTCCTTCAGGCGGTATTAAAAAAGGTACTGTATCGAAGGGTGTCGTTGTAAGGACAAAAAAGGAAGTACGACGTGCTGATGGTTCTTACATACGCTTTGATGACAACGCCATTGTCCTTTTAAACAATGCAGGAGAAATTCGTGGAACACGTATCTTCGGGCCAGTTGCCCGCGAATTACGCGACCAGTACATGAAGATCGTTTCTCTTGCTCCTGAAGTACTATAATTGAAAATCAAGAGCAATGCAGAAAAAGTTACATATTAAAAAAGGCGATACCGTTGTAGTTGTTACAGGCAACTCAAAGGGACAAAAAGGTAAGGTACTCGAAGTCATTCGCAAATCAGAGCGTGCTATTGTTGAAGGGGTGAATATGATGAAAAAGCACACAAAACCCAATGCTGCCAACACTCAAGGTGGTATCATTGAGAAAGAAGCTTCAATTCATATCTCTAACCTGATGTTGGCCGATCCAAAAACTGGCGCCCCTACACGGGTAGGCCGCCGTATGGATACCGACGGAAAGTTAGTACGTTACGCTAAAAAATCAGGGGAGGAGATCAAGTAATGGAATTAGTACCTACACTTCAGAAAAAATACAACGAGGAAGTAGTACCTGCTCTTATGAAAGAATTTGGATACAAGAACATAATGCAGGTTCCAAGAATCGAAAAAATTGTTCTTAACCAAGGATTAGGTGCAGCTACTGCCGATAAAAAAATGATCGAACTGGCAACAGAAGAGATGTCTAACATCGCAGGTCAGAAAGCAGTACAAACCCTTTCTCGTAAGGATATTTCTAACTTTAAGCTCAGGAAAAAAATGCCCATTGGAGTTCGCGTAACCTTACGGAGCCAGCGGATGTTCGAATTTCTCGAACGTTTAATTGTTGTGGCATTACCCCGTATTCGTGACTTCAAAGGAATTGAAGGAAAACTCGATGGACGTGGCAACTATACGCTCGGTATCACCGAACAAATTATTTTTCCTGAGATCGTACTCGACAAAGTAAGCCGCATCACTGGTATGAACATCACTTTTGTGACGACAGCCAAAACCGATGAAGAAGGTTATGCTTTGTTACGTCAATTTGGATTGCCGTTTAAAATAGAAAAAAACGATTAAGATATGGCTAAAGAATCAATGAAAGCACGCGAAGTAAAGCGCGCTAAGCTTATCCAAAAGTATGCTGCCAAACGGGCAGAGTTAAAAGCAAACGGCGATTACATTGGACTACAAAAATTGCCCAAAAATTCTTCGCCTATTCGTTTGCACAATCGTTGCAAACTTACCGGACGGCCAAAAGGATACATGAGGCAATTCGGAATCAGCCGTATCAATTTTAGGGAAATGGCTTCTACAGGTCTTATTCCGGGAGTTAAAAAAGCTAGTTGGTAATTATAAATTTGAAGGAAAATGACTGATCCAATTTCAGATTATTTAACCAGGTTGAGGAATGCCATAAAAGCAGGCCATAAAGTAGTGGACATACCATCTTCAAACCTTAAAAAAGAGATAACAAAAATCCTTAAAGAAAAAGGATATATTCTCAATTACAAGTTTGAGGATGATGTAAATTATCAGGGAAATATCAAAATTGCCCTGAAATTTCACCCTGAAACAGGCATTTCGGCAATCAAAACGCTCAGACGTATCAGTAAACCAGGGTTACGGAAATATTGTGATTCCGATAACATACCCAGAGTTTTGAACGGGTTGGGCATTGCGATTTTATCAACATCGAAAGGCGTAATCACCGACAAAGAAGCGAGTGATTTAAACGTTGGCGGTGAAATATTGTGTTACGTATATTAATTTTGGAGGAACAATACGATGTCAAGGATAGGTAAATTACCCATCGAGATACCAGGCGGTGTTACTGTAAAGATCGACGAGAAAAATCTGGTTACAGTAAAAGGTCAGCTTGGAGAACTTTCTCAGAAGGTGGATCCTGAAATCGATGTGCAAATTGAGGGTACTCAGATTTTGGTTAATCGCCCGAGCGATTCAAAAAACCACAAGGCCATGCATGGCCTCTATCGTTCACTGATCAACAACATGGTTGAAGGTGTTTCTAAAGGTTTTGAGATCAAACTCGAATTGGTCGGCGTAGGTTACAGGGCTGAAAACCAAGGACAAGTGTTACAACTTGTTTTGGGGTATTCACACCACATCTATTTACAGCTTCCCTCTGAAGTTAAAGTTGAAGCAGTTACCGACAAGCGTAGCAATCCTACTATAACACTGAAAAGCTACGACAAACAATTGTTAGGTCAAGTAGCTGCTAAAATCAGGTCATTCCGTATGCCCGAACCTTACAAAGGCAAAGGTATTAAGTTTGTTGGTGAAAAACTCAGACGTAAAGCTGGTAAATCAGCCAGTTCGAAATAACGTTTAATAGTAATAATCATGGCTTTAAAAAAGCAAGACAGAAGAGAAAGAATCAAGAAGAGAATACGTAAAGTGGTTCTGGGATCAAATTCAACACCACGTCTATGTGTTTTTAGGAGCAATAGTCAAATATATGCTCAGCTCATCGATGACAGATCGGGAAATACATTAGCCAATGCCTCTTCTTTAGAAAAAGATATTGTATCAGCCACCGGAAGCAAAACCGTTAAAGCTGCTTTAGTTGGAAAATTAATTGCAGAAAAGGCAAAAGCTATCAATATCGAACAAGTAGTATTCGATCGTAATGGATATTTATATCACGGAAGAGTAAAATCAGTTGCTGAAGCAGCCCGTGAGGGAGGCCTTAAATTCTAAGAATTATGTCAGGAAATATTAAGAAAGTTAGAACCAGCGATTTGGAATTGAAAGACCGGTTAGTAGCTATTAACCGCGTTACCAAAGTAACCAAGGGAGGGCGTACCTTCAGTTTCTCAGCAATTGTTGTTGTAGGCAACGAAGACGGCATTGTAGGTTGGGGACTGGGTAAAGCCAGTGAAGTTACCACCGCAATTGCCAAAGGCGTTGATGCAGCAAAGAAAAACCTGGTAAAAATTCCTGTAATTAACGGAACGATACCTCACGAACAGTTAGCAAAATTTGGTGGCGCTAATGTGTTATTAAAACCAGCTTCGCATGGTACCGGTGTTAAAGCCGGTGGTGCTATGCGTGCAGTTCTCGAAAGTGTAGGCGTACATGATATCCTTGCCAAATCAAAAGGATCTTCGAACCCTCACAATTTGGTGAAAGCAACATTTAACGCACTTCTCGAACTGAGAGATGCCTATACCGTTGCCGAACAACGTGGAGTTTCACTTGATAAAGTATTTAAAGGATAGTTATGGCTAAAATCAAGATCACACTGGTCAAAAGCAAAAATGGCTCCACCCAGCGTCAAATTAATACACTCGAGGCACTTGGTCTTCGTAAGCTCAACCATTCAGTTGAACATGAAGCTGTTCCTACTATTTTGGGAATGGTCAATAAACTGACCCACTTGGTGAAGGTTGAACAAATCTAATCGTAATAAAACTTTAGATTATGAATCTTAGTAATTTAAAACCCGCTGAAGGGTCAACGCATAGTGATAAAAGGATTGGACGCGGACAAGGCTCCGGTCATGGCGGAACTTCGACTCGTGGGCACAAAGGAGCCCAATCGAGATCCGGATATTCCAAAAAAATCGGTTTTGAAGGCGGACAAATGCCAATTCAACGTGTTGTTCCCAAATTTGGGTTCAAAAATTTTAACCGCGTTGAATACAAGGCCATTAACCTTTCAACACTCCAGGCGTTAACTGAAAAATTAAATGTTACTGTTATTGATTTCAATACATTGGCAGAACATGGTTTGGTCAGTAAAAACGATAAAGTGAAAATTTTGGGTAATGGTGAATTGAAAGCAAAATTGGATGTAAAAGCCCATGCTTTCTCAAAGAGCGCCAAAGAAGCGATTGAAAATTTAAAAGGAACAACCGAAACCATTTGATACTGTTTCAACAGTATCAATAACTAAAAAATTAACTTATGAAGAAGTTAATCGAAACCTTAAAGAATATTTACAAAATTGAAGACCTACGATCGCGCTTGGGCCTTACCCTATTAATGATTCTAATCTATCGATTGGGATCGTATGTTGTGTTGCCAGGTTTAGACCCGGCACAGTTGGGCGCTCTCAAAAGCCAAACCAAAGACGGTTTGTTGGGCTTGCTCGATATGTTTTCAGGAGGAGCATTTTCGAATGCTTCTGTATTTGCTTTAGGGATTATGCCTTACATTTCGGCTTCGATTGTCATACAATTGTTGACGATAGCGGTACCTTATTTCCAAAAATTGCAAAAAGAAGGTGAATCAGGACGGAAGAAAATGAACCAGATTACCCGTTATTTAACGGTGATAATCCTTATTTTCCAAGGACCTGCTTTTTTAACCAACCTTCACATGCAACTTGCACAAACACCCGATGCTTTTGTATTGTCAGGACGGCTTTTTGATATCAGTTCTACAATCATAATGCTTGCTGGTTCAATGTTTGTGCTATGGTTAGGAGAAAAGATTACCGACAGGGGTATTGGGAATGGTATTTCGCTGATCATTATGATCGGTATTATTGCCCGTTTCCCCGGAGCCATTGTTCAAGAGTTTATTTCAAGGCTTGAAGAACAAAGCGGTGGTGGTTTGGTCCTGCTTCTGATTGAATTTGTGATACTTTTCGTTGTGTTCATGCTGGTAATTTTGTTGGTTCAGGGAACTCGCAGAATACCCGTACAATATGCTAAAAGAATTGTTGGTAACAAGCAATATGGTGGCGTTCGTCAGTATATACCTTTAAAAGTAAATGCTGCCGGAGTAATGCCAATCATATTTGCACAAGCTATCATGTTTGTGCCAATGGTATTGTCAGGTTTTGGTGGCGAGTCTATGAGCGGTTTTGCTGCTGCATTCTCAAACTATCAAGGTTTTTGGTACAATTTCACCATGTTTCTCATGGTTATTGCTTTTACCTATTTCTATACTGCAATTACGGTCAACCCCGTTCAAATGGCAGAAGATATGAAGAAAAATGGCGGATTTATACCAGGTGTTAAGCCAGGAAAAAAGACTGCTGAATTTCTCGATACGGTGATGTCACGCATCACATTACCGGGATCAATTTTTCTTGGTTTTGTTACCATTCTTCCCGCGTTTGCAATGATCGTTGGCGTTAATTCACAATTTGCTAGTTTTTTTGGAGGCACATCGTTATTAATTCTCGTAGGAGTTGTTCTCGATACCCTTCAGCAAATTGAAAGTCATTTGTTGATGCGCCATTACGACGGTTTGATGAAATCGGGCCGTATTAAAGGCAGGTCAGGAGGAGCTTTTTAGTCACAATTAATAATTTGATTTAGCATTTTCGAATGCAATTCATACGTTCATTTTAATCTGTTATTTCCGACCCCTGGTTTGCAGGGTTTGCATAATCAAGCGGCTGTTGAGCTGTTTAAGAATATTTCTTTGTGGCTTGATTTTGATTTTGCATAGAAATGTTTCCGGAAAATTCATCGGTGTGTGTTGAATTATGAAGGGAAAATTTTATTGGATGATATAAGATTCTATGAGTTAGAATCGAGGGAAAAATGAATTTAAAAAAAGTTTATGGCAAAACAGTCTTCAATTGAGCAAGATGGAACTATTATCGAAGCATTGTCAAATGCAATGTTTCGAGTTGAACTGGAAAATGGACATGTAATAACTTCGCATATTTCAGGAAAAATGCGGATGCATTACATTAAAATTTTACCCGGCGATAAGGTCAGGGTCGAAATGTCGCCCTATGATCTTACAAAAGGTAGGATTACATTTAGATACAAATAATCAATAGATTGAGCGGAACATAGGAATAGTCACAATAAAAAGTGTAATTTTGTGGCGATTTTTAAAAAAAATTCCGACGGATGAAAATCCATTTTAAAAAAATAAACGGATGAAAGTACGTGTATCAATAAAAAAACGTAGCGCTGACTGTAAGATCGTTCGCAGGAAAGGTCGTTTGTATGTGATTAATAAAAAGAATCCCAAGTTCAAACAACGTCAGGGTTAATTTAAAAACAACAACTAATTTAGATTTCTATGGCTCGTATAGTCGGTGTAGATATTCCAAACAATAAACGTGGTGAAATCGCGTTAACGTATGTCTACGGAATAGGGCGCAGCAGTGCTAAAAAAATCCTCAACGAAGCTGGAGTTGATGTGAACATGAAAGTTCAGGAATGGACCGATGAGATGTTTCAATCAATCCGTACAGTTATTGGATCCTCCATGAAAGTGGAAGGTGAACTGCGTTCTGAAACTCAGCTCAATATAAAACGGTTGATGGACATTGGAAGTTATCGTGGTATTCGTCACCGTATCGGGTTACCGGTACGCGGACAAAGTACGAAAAACAATGCACGTACCCGTAAAGGCAAACGTAAAACAGTTGCGAACAAAAAGAAAGCGACTAAATAATTAGGTGATAGATTATGGCAAAAAAGTCAGGAACTAGTTCAAGAAAAAGAGTCGTTAAGGTTGAGCCTACAGGTCAAGCTCATGTTCACTCGTCATTCAATAACATCATTGTTTCATTGGCTAACGACAATGGCGAAGTTATATCCTGGTCTTCAGCAGGCAAAAAAGGGTTTAGGGGTTCCAAAAAGAACACTCCTTATGCAGCCCAAACAGCCGCCGAAGAATGTGCAAAAACTGCATACGACCTTGGTTTACGTAAAGTAAAAGTATTTGTAAAAGGCCCGGGAAATGGTCGCGAATCAGCTGTTAGAGCTATCGCTAGTGTCGGTATCCAGGTTGCTGAAATTGTAGACGTTACTCCGTTACCACATAACGGTTGCCGCGCTGCCAAAAGAAGACGTGTTTAATTATTGACATTAAAAAGTAAAAGATGGCAAGATATATTGGACCAAAGTCAAAAATAGCCAGAAAATTTGGCGAACCCATCTATGGCCCCGACAAAGTGTTGGAACGGAAAAACTTTCCTCCCGGGTTTCATGGTGTGGCACGACGTCGCCGAAAAGTATCTGAATATGGTACTCAGTTAAAAGAAAAACAAAAGGTAAAATACACCTACGGGGTTCTCGAACGTCAATTCCGCAAGCTTTTTGAAAAAGCTCACCAGTCGAAAGGCATTACCGGTGAAGTTTTATTGAAACTTCTTGAATCGAGATTGGACAACGTCGTTTTCCGTTTGGGTATCGCTCCAACTCGCGCTGGAGCCCGTCAGTTAGTATCTCATAAACACATTACCGTTAACGGTACTGTATGTAATATTCCTTCAAGTTTATTGCGTCCGGGTGATGTTGTTGCAGTTCGTGAAAAATCAAAATCGCTCGAAGTCATTACAGAATCTTTGACTTCAAGACGATACATGAAAATTCCTTGGTTGGAATGGGATAATTCACTTCTTACAGGAAAATTTTTAAATCTTCCTGAACGTGATGAAATTCCTGAAAACATTAAAGAACAGCTAATCGTAGAGTTGTATTCGAAATAATCACATTATATAAAAAACTATGGCAATATTAGCTTTTCAAAAACCCGATAAAGTGATAATGCTCGAATCGGATGAGAAAATTGGAAAATTTGAATTCCGTCCACTCGAGCCTGGTTATGGTATTACAATTGGTAATGCCCTTCGCAGGATATTATTGTCATCTTTGGAAGGTTATGCAATAACAACCATCAAAATTGAAGGTGTTGAGCATGAATTTGCCACAATCAAAGGTGTTGTACAAGATGTAACTGAGATTATCCTTAACCTGAAACAAATCAGGTTGAAAAAGGAAGTTGAAGATTTCGAAAGCGAAAAAGTTTCAGTCACAATTACCGGGCAAGACAAATTCACCGCTGGAAGCCTTAACAAGTTCATGACCGGGTTTAGTGTTCTAAATCCCGATTTGGTAATTTGCGAATTGGAGCCTGCTGTTAAGCTTCAGATGGAAATTAACATCAGTAAAGGCCGTGGTTATATTCCTGCATCAGAAAATAAACCTGCTGAAGAGGAATTTGGGGTTATTCCAATCGACTCGATTTATACCCCAATTAAAAATGTGAAATATTCCGTTGAGAATTTCCGCGTTGAGCAAAAAACCGACTACGAAAAACTCTTGATTGAAATTTCTACCGATGGGTCTATTCACCCGAAAGACGCCCTGAAGGAAGCTGCGAAGATTTTAATTTATCACTTCATGCTTTTCTCCGACGAAAAGATCACACTCGATTCAGACGAGAAATTTGCAAACGAAGAGTTCGATGAAGAAATATTGCACATGCGTCAAATGTTAAAAACGAAGCTGGTCGATATGGATCTTTCGGTCCGTGCGCTAAACTGCCTCAAAGCTGCCGATGTTGAAACATTGGGCGACCTTGTGCAGTATAACCGCAACGACTTGCTGAAGTTTAGAAATTTTGGCAAAAAGTCGCTTACCGAACTCGACGATTTGCTTTCGGGCATGAACCTGAATTTCGGGATGGATATAAGTAAGTATAAACTAGACAAGGAATAAAACAACGATGAGACACAATAAGAAAATTAACCACTTGGGCAGAAAAAGCGCTCATCGTAATGCCATGCTTTCAAATATGGCTTGCTCGCTGATTCTGCATAAAAGAATTACCACCACAACAGCAAAGGCAAAGGCTCTTAAAATGTTTGTTGAACCTTTGATCACAAAGTCGAAAGATGATACGACCAATAACCGCAGGGTTGTTTTTAGTTATCTCAAAAGCAAAACTTCTGTTTCGGAACTTTTCCGCGATATTTCACCGAAAATTGCCGATCGTCCGGGAGGTTATACCCGTATTCTTAAAACTGGTTCACGTGCCGGCGATAGCGCTGAAATGTGTATCCTGGAATTGGTAGACTACAACGAAAACATGTTGGCCGCTAAAGATGACAAGAAAGCTGCATCGAAGCGCAGGCGTGGTACCAAGAAAAAAGCTGACGCTCCTGTTGCTTCTGCTGCTAAAAAAGCAGTTGATACACCGGTTGCTAAAGTTGAAGACGCAAAAGTAGTTGAAGAAGCTGTTGAAGAAACACCTGAAGTCCTAGTTGAAGAAACCGCAACCGATGTTGCTGAAGAAACAACAACTGATGAGGCTGAAGAAAAAGAGACAAAAGAATAATCTTTTACGATAGTAAAAAACAAAAGGTTGGCCTCATGGTCAACCTTTTGTTTTTTATTGTATCCCCAACCATCCCTCCAAAAAGGAATAGTGAAATTTCGCATAATATATGTATTCGATTAATTACTAGGCTAATATGTTTATTTTTTTCCTCTTGGGTGGGGTGGAAGTGCCTGTTTTAAGAAAAAAATGCTGTATTTAAATAGTGGGTGATGTGTTCAACAAGTGCTTTTGAATGTATAGGCTTTACAATGTAATCGTCCATACCGGCATCGAGGCATTTGCTTTTCTGCTCTTTGAACATGTTCGATGTAATAGCGAATATTGGAGTACGTGATTGTCCGTTTTCGATTTGACGAATTTTCAAGGTTGTTTCAATACCATCCAATTCTGGCATGTGAATGTCCATTAAAATCAAATCGTACTTGGTATGGCTAAATTTATCGATAGCAGAAAGCCCGTTGCTTGCAAAATCAATATCGAAATACCCCTCCAAATTGTATTGCAATAATAACCTATTCCCTGCATTGTCATCGACAATCAGTATTTTTCTTTTATTTACCATGAACAAATAATAAACTTTTGTTGAAATAAACATTTCTCCAAACCCCTAAACAAAATTACATACAATCACAGTAAATGTAAAGACCCAAAAGGCTGTATTTTGAATTATTTAGTTTTAATTTTGGCGAAAATCACATTTCTTGTTCTAAAAACAGTGTTTTATATTTAAAAATCTAATTATGAGCGACGATAAACAGATCATATTTTCAATGTACAGGGTGAATAAAACTTATCCACCCCAAAAACAAGTCATCAAAGATATTTCCCTTTCCTTTTTTCTGGGCGCGAAAATTGGGATCATCGGGTTGAATGGCTCCGGTAAGTCGACGTTAATGAAGATTATTGCCGGCGTAGAGAAATCGTACCAGGGTGAGGTTGTCTTTTCTCCAGGGTACACCATTGGTTACCTTGAGCAGGATCCAAAGCTCGATCCTTCAAAAACAGTGAAAGAAATTGTTCAGGAAGGCGTTCAGGAGATTGTTGATATTTTAAAAGAATACGACGAAATCAATAAGAGCTATGAATTGCCCGAGGTCTATGAAGATGCCGATAGAATGGATAAACTCATGAACAGGCAGGCTGTACTTCAGGAAAAAATTGACCAAACCGATGCATGGAACATAGATAACAAATTGGAACGTGCCATGGATGCACTTCGTTGCCCCGATGGCGATGAAATGGTGACCCATTTGTCGGGAGGAGAACAACGACGGGTTTCTCTTTGTCGACTTTTACTGAAAGAACCCGATATCCTTTTGCTCGATGAACCAACCAACCACCTCGATGCCGAGTCGGTACAATGGTTGGAAATGCACTTGCAACAATATAAGGGAACAGTTATTTGCATTACCCATGACCGCTACTTTCTCGATAATGTTGCTGGTTGGATTCTGGAACTCGACCGTGGAGAAGGAATCCCATGGAAAGGGAATTACTCATCGTGGCTCGATCAAAAATCGAAACGGTTGGCCATGGAAGAGAAGGGGATTTCGAAGCGACGTAAAACGTTGGAGCATGAGCTAGAATGGGTGCGTATGAGCCCCAAAGCACGTCAAGCAAAATCGAAAGCCCGTTTGAGCGCGTATGAATCGTTGATGAACGAAGATGTGAAAGAGCGTGAACAGAAGCTTGAAATTTTTATTCCAAACGGACCCCGGTTAGGTAACAACGTAATTGAAGCGCATAGTGTGGCAAAAGCGTATGGTGATAAATTGCTCTTCGAGGATTTGGAATTTACACTTCCCCCGAATGGAATTGTTGGGGTAATTGGACCAAACGGTGCCGGAAAAACAACTCTTTTCCGAATGATCATGGGGATTGAAAAAGCCGATAAAGGAACATTCTCGGTTGGCGAAACAGTTACATTGGGTTATGCCGATCAGGCACATACCGAAATAGATCCTGAGAAAACAGTCTATCAGGTGCTCTCAGGCGGAATGGATGAAGTGATGGTTGGCGGTAGGCTGATCAATGCGCGGGCTTATGTTTCAAAATTCAACTTTGGTGGTTCCGATCAGGAAAAGAAATGCGGAATCCTGTCGGGAGGGGAACGGAACAGGCTTCATCTGGCATTGACCCTGAAATCGGGGGCGAACGTTTTATTACTCGATGAGCCTACTAATGACATCGACATAAATACATTGCGGGCCCTAGAAGAGGGGTTGGACAACTTTGCAGGTTGTGCCGTGGTCATATCGCACGACCGCTGGTTCCTCGACCGGGTTGCGACACATATATTATCTTTTGAAGGCGATTCTCAGGTGAGATTCTTTGAAGGATCATTTTCAGAATATGAAGAAAACAAAAAGAAACGGTTAGGCGATTTAACCCCTCACCGGATCAAGTATCGGAAATTGGTAAAATAAAAGCTCCAATATTTACAGGTTTCGCTCATTTTATTCATCGTGAAGTGGCTGAATAATTCTTATTTTGCTTCCTCTAATACGTTACTTATGATCAAAAAAATGGTTTTGCTGGTTTCAATAACCTTCTCGCTGATGTTGTCGGGTTTCAGTCAGAATAGCGCTGTGGAAGCGACTTTTCAGAACCCAATTCTCCGGGGATTTTATCCCGACCCATCGATATGCCGGGTTGGCGATGATTATTACATGGCAAATTCATCGTTTTCATGGTTTCCTGCGGTTCCCATCTTTCACAGTAAGGATTTGGTGAACTGGGAGCAAATTGGGTTTGCTCTCGACCGTCCCGAGCAATTGACATTGAAAGAGGGGCTAAAGGCTTCGTGGGGGATATTTGCACCCACGCTACGTTATCACGATGGTTTGTTCTATATGATTACAACTTGTGTTTACTGTGGTGGTAATTTTTATGTAACAGCCAAAGATCCGGCTGGCCCCTGGAGCAACCCGGTATGGTTGGATACCCCGGGAATTGATCCTACGTTATTTTGGGATGATGACGGATCGTGTTGGTATGTTGGGGCGAACAACATTTCAGGAAAGCGTGAATGGGAAGGACAAAACGGGGTTTTTGTTCAGAAATTTGATTTAGAATCAAAGAAACTGATTGGAACGCCAACCCAGATAACTTTCGGCCATGCAACCAATGCGGTATGGGGAGAAGGCCCGCATATTTACAAAGTCGACGGGCGGTATATGCTCATGATTGCCGAAGGCGGCACCAGTTATAACCATGCCATCACCGTTTTTGAATGCGATTCAATCAATGGAAAATATACACCGTCACAGATCAATCCGGTTTTGACGCACCGGCACCTGGGGCACGATTATCCCATTTTTGCTGTGGGGCATTGCGATTTTATTCAAACTCAGAACAACGAATGGTGGGCCGTTCTTCTTGCTGTACGTACATGCGATGGCATGAATTTACTGGGGCGCGAAACCTATTTGGTACCTATGGAGTTTGAGAACGGATGGCCTGTATTCAACCGTGGTATAGGAAAAGTACAGTTTGAAGAAAAACGTCCGAATCTGCCGTTGTCCCCGGTGAAACAATACCCGGTCCGCGATGAGTTCGACAGCGGTAAGCTGGCATTAAAATGGAGCTACTTGCTCACACCAACTGAAGAATGGCACAAGATTTCAAATGGGAAAGTAGTGTTAAACGTACGTCCGCAAATGATGACCAAGTTAGAACAACCGTCGTTACTTGTTCAGCGGATTACCGAATTTACCTATTCTGCTTTTACGAAACTGGAGTTCAACCCGGCTGAGAATGAAGAAGCAGGTTTTATTGCCATGTACAACAACCTTCGTAATTTTAGGTTGGTGAAAACCCTTGAAAAAGGAGTTTCCGTGGTAAAACTTTATCGTGTTAAAGAGGGTGCTGAAGAATTGGTCTCAACTCAACCCGTTGAAAATGGCCCGCTTGTTTTGGGTGTAAAAGCAAATCGTTTGGAATACCAGTTTTACTTTGGCAAAGATGAAAATCAGTTGCATAAAATAGGGGATGTGCAGGAGGCAACGGTAAATGCGAGCCAGAGCGGTATCGATTTTACCGGTCCAATGGTTGGAATTTATGCAAGCAGTAACGGGAAAAAATCGACAAACAAAGCCTCTTTCGATTGGTTTGAATATAGGGATTGATAAAATAGCTTTAGTTTATTCTTAAAGAATACACAAACTCATGCAACCGATTGCATAAATTTAGATGATTTGCTTATCTTTGGGCATTCTTAACAAAGACGACCGTTTTTCATCATGAGTTTTGAAAAGGAAGTAACAATATACGATATAGCCAGGGAGTTGAATTTATCAGCCTCGACCATTAGCCGGGCGTTGAAAGGCAATACAGTAATTAACAAGACAACACGGGACCGGGTTGTTGCTTGCTCCGAAAAATTGGGGTACCGGTCGAACTCTTTTGCCAGTAATTTAAGGCGAAAACGTACCTATACAATTGGTGTCATTATTCCCCGGCTCGATAGTAATTTCATGTCGTCGTGCCTGGCCGGAATGGAGGAAGTTGCCAACGAAAAAGGCTACAACATGATTATCAGTCAATCGCACGAGTCAGTAAAAAAAGAGGCTGAAAATGCCAAGACCATGTTTGACAGCAGGGTTGACGGGGTTATTGCTTCGCTTACGATTGAAGATAGCCAACTGGAATATTTTAACCGTTTCAAGGATAAAAAGGTACCGATTGTTTTTTTCGACAGGATTCCAACTCAAACAAACAGTGTCTGTGTTTTAATCGACAATTTTCAGGCGGCCTATCAAGCGGCAAAGCACTTGATCGATCAAGGGTGCCAGCATTTGATTCATTTAACAATCGATTCAAAGTCGAATGTTTATGTCGATCGGAAAGCGGGGTTTGAAAGCGGGGTTAAAGAAAGTGGCTGTTTGGGCGAGGTCATGTATCTTGATTCGTTGAGCCTTGAGTCGGGTAGTGATGCAGCGAATAAAATTCTTAAAATGAGCCCTCTGCCCGATGGTATTTTTGTTTCAAACGATTTGGCCGCTGTGGGTTGCATGTTGGAATTGAGAGCAAAAGGGATCAAAATTCCCGAAACGATTTCGATCATCGGGTTTAATAACGATCCCATTTCTATGATTGTTTCCCCTCAGCTGACAACAATCTCATATCCTGGCCGCGAGGCGGGAATTTTGGCCGCCAACTGTCTGATCGACTTTCTGGATGGAGATAGGGAACCTTCTGTTTCCAGAAGATTGTTATTAGAGACAAATCTTATTGTAAGGGAATCGACCAATCGGAAGAAAATTGGTAATTAATACAAAAAACCAGAAAAGTATAGGGATTTGAATTTCAGGAATGTTCCGGGGATTTCAAATTAAGAATATTTAAAAATACGATGATGAGTTATTTAGACAGTTTATTCAAGTTAGAGGGGAAAGTAGCCGTAATTACCGGTGGAGGAGGAGTACTTGCTTCAGAGATTGGTGGAGGATTATCAAAGGCCGGGGTGAAAATTGTTTTTCTCGATATTAATGAAGAAGCAGCTCAAATTGCTGCAAAAAAAATTACAGATCAAGGTGGTGACGCTGTTGGGTTAAAAACGAACGTGCTAGACCTCGATGTGTTGAAAGAATCACGTGATGTGATATTGGCAAAATATGGCAAAATCGACATTCTTTTGAATGCCGCCGGTGGAAATATGGCTGGTGCATCGGTTAATCCGGGTCAAACGATTTTCGATTTGAATGTTGATGCATTAGACAAAGTTACTGACCTGAATTTTAAAGGAACCGTGCTTCCTTCGTTGGTTTTTGGCGAAGTAATGTCCAAACAAAAATCAGGAAATATCATTAATATTTCGTCGATGGCTGCATTACAGGCGATTACACGTCAGGTTGGATATTCTGCCAGCAAAGCCGCCGTGTCGAACTTTACGATGTGGATGGCGATGGAGATGGCAATGAAATTCGAAGGCACTGTACGTGTGAATGCCATTGCTCCGGGATTCTTCATCGGAAATCAAAATCATGATTTGTTGATCAATCCCGATGGTTCATACACCGAACGGAGTGAGAAAATTATAAATAATACGCCAATGGGGCGTTTTGGTGAAGCCAGTGAATTGGTTGGCGCAGTACTTTTCCTGGCCAGCGATTCGGCATCATCGTTTGTCACTGGTGTTGTATTGCCGATTGATGGGGGATTTAGCACGTTTAGCGGGGTGTAAAACGTCATTAGGAAAGAGCCATTAGTCAGTTGTGGGGGCTTTTTCTATTTTCTAATGACCAATGACTTTGATATTGTTTGTCATAAAATTAGAAAATAATAAAAAACAGATTTGATGAAGTTTATTTATTCGTGGAGATGGTTTGGCCCAAACGACCGGATTACACAGGCCAACATAAAACAGGCTGGCGCAACAGGGATTGTAACTGCTTTACACCAAATACCGGTTGGCGATGTTTGGAGCAAAGAACAAATTATGGAACGCAAAAAGATGGTTGAAGACAACGGCCTTTCATGGGTTGTTACAGAAAGCCTTCCTGTAAGTGAAGATATTAAACGACAAACCGGAGATTTTCTTCAACACATCGAAAATTATAAAATTTCCATTCGAAACCTTGCGGCGTGTGGTATCAAAATAATTTGTTACAACTTCATGCCGGTACTCGACTGGTCGCGTACAAACCTAAAGGTCATTTTTCGTGATGGGAGTCAGACATCAGGTTTCCAGTTCCATGTTTTTGCCGCTTTCGATCTGTTTATTTTAAACCGGGCGGGAGCTGAAAACGATTATCATTCCGATGTTATCGAAAAAGCCGGGGAATACTTTCGTAGTCTCGATTGGGAGGGTATTAAACAGTTGAAGGAGACCATTCTTTACGGACTTCCCGGTTCAATGCAAACCTATTCGCTCGAAGAATTTCAGGGACATCTTAATCTTTACCGTGATATCGACCGCACAAAGCTGAAGACCCATTTAAGTTATTTTCTGAATGAAGTAATTCCAGTTGCTGAAGAGTGCGGGGTTAAAATGGCCATACATCCCGACGATCCGCCCTGGAACCTGTTAGGGTTGCCTCGGATTGTAAGTACACTTGAGGATTTGCAGGATGTTGTTTCAATGATCAAATCGCCTTCAAACGGAATTACGCTTTGCACCGGTTCGCTGGGAGCTGGGCATTTTAATAACTTGCCTGAAATTACACAGCAATTGGCTCCGAATATTCACTTTACCCATCTCCGGAATTTGGTACGCGATTCGGATCTTAATTTTCAGGAAGATACCTTCTTTGGAGGCGATATCGATATGATCGGGGTTGTAAAAGAGTTGGTTGCCGAAGGGTTCAGAAGGGAAAAGGAGACAGGTGAAAGTTGTCAATTACCCGTGCGTCCCGATCATGGTCACCAAATGTTTGAAGATATCGGGAAAGAGAATTATCCCGGTTACAGCCTTTATGGGCGGATGAAAAACCTGGCCGAAATAAAGGGATTGACAATGGGAATTATCAGCTCGTTTCGTGATTAAGGTATGGTTTGAAATAGAAAAACATTTTACATAAGGATAATGCCTTAAAAGCTAAACAATGTTTGACTTTTAAGGCATCATTTTTAATCGGAATAGGTTATTATATTTATCTTTAAATTGAATTAAAATCGGGTATATGAGAATCAACTTCATTTTTATCGCGTTAATATTGACCACGATATTTGCAAAAGGACAGGACATGCCGGAATATTTTAATCCGGAAAACTCAATAGAAGACCGGATTGAAGACCTAATTTCCAAAATGACACTGGAAGAAAAGGTATCGCAAATGGTGTATAACAGCATTTCAATCGACCGGCTCGATGTACCGGCGTATAATTGGTGGAATGAAGCGCTGCATGGGGTTGCCCGTTCGGGTAGGGCTACTGTTTTTCCACAAGCCATCGGCATGGGAGCAACTTTCGACCGCGAGTTGATTTTCAGGGTGGCAGATGCTATTTCAGACGAGGCGCGAGCCATGTACAATGCTTCCATCAAAATGGGTTATCGGAACATATATGGCGGGCTAACTTTCTGGACTCCCAATATCAATATTTTCAGGGATCCCCGCTGGGGCAGGGGGCAGGAAACTTATGGTGAAGATCCTTTTCTGACAGGTCAAATTGGGTCCGCATTTGTGAAAGGGTTACAAGGCAACGATCCCCGTTACCTTAAAACAGCGGCTTGTGCCAAACACTTCGCTGTTCACAGCGGCCCCGAGAAACTTAGACATGAATTCAATGCGAAAGCATCGGAAAAAGATTTATATGAAACCTATCTGCCCGCGTTTAAAATGCTGGTCGATTCTGGTGTCGAGTCGGTTATGTGTGCATACAACCGCACCAACGATCAACCTTGTTGTGCTAACAACTATCTGATTAAAGATGTTTTGCGTGGTAAATGGAATTTTCAGGGACATGTGGTAACCGATTGCTGGGCATTGGTCGATTTCTTTCAGGGACATAAAGTTTGCGATAATGCTGTTCAGGCTGCTGCCATGGCATTGAAAGCCGGTGTAAACCTCAATTGTGGTCTTGTTTTTCCATCTTTGGTCGACGCTAAAAAACAGGGACTCGTTACTGAGGAAGAGATTAACCAATCGCTTTCAACATTGTTGAAAACCCGTTTTAAATTGGGCTTGTTCGATCCACAGGGTTCTAATCCTTATGATAAAATTCCGGTTGATGTGATCGATAGCGAGAAACACCGTGCATTGGCAAGGGAAGTCGCACAAAAATCGATGGTGCTGTTGAAAAACAATAACGTTCTGCCATTAAAAAATAATTTATCGAAATATTATATTACCGGGCCCAATGCGACCAGTGTAGAGAGCTTGTTGGGTAATTACCACGGTGTAAACGGACGTATGGTAACCTTTATGGAGGGTGTTGTCGCAGCGGTTGAAAATGGGTCGCAGGTTCAGTACCGTCCGGGAATTTTACTCAATCAGCCAAATACAAACCCGATTGATTATGTAATGGGTGATGCCATT